>RCMY010001014.1_pt1 | contig 26746 bp, 28 predicted proteins | sample 2041341 | NCBI WGS metagenome assembly RCMY01 (sample SAMN09708234, study PRJNA481090) | Marine sediment metagenome, whole genome shotgun sequencing project.
CCATTGCGCCGGGGACACGGCATTGCCGAACCATTGGTGAGCCAGCTCGTGGGCCATGATCCGGTCGGTCAGGGAGTCGGCAACAAACGGGCCGAAGATGTCGGCGCTGTAGATGCTGAGGGTCTGGTTCTCGAGTGCGGCAAAACCGAGGTCGGCCTCGACGATCGCCAAGCCGTGGCTCTCGAACGGGTAGGGGCCGAATCGGTCCTGAAAGAGCTCGATGATCGGACGCTGCCGGGCCGCGGCCGGTGCGAGACGCTCAGCGCCGTCGCTCGGGAGGGCGTGGCGAACCACGATGTCGCCGATCGGTGGTTCCTCGACGATCGTGAAATCGCCCGTGACCACCGACGCAAGATAGGTGGCCATCTGATCACGCATGACCCAGTGCCAGGTGGTGGTGCCGTCGCCGTTGTCGGTCGTTGTCTCGAGCACCCCGGCGGCAACGGCCACCTCGTCGGAGGGCACGGTGATGGCGAAACGGAAGGTGGCCTTGTCGAGCGGATGATCGTTGGCAGGGAACCAGGTTGCGGCACCAACCGGTTCGGAGAGCACGAACGTCCCGAAGGGTTCGCTGTACCAGCCGAGGTCGGCTGGGCCCGCCGGGTCGCTGATCGGACGCGGTACACCCCGATAGTCGACGACCACGGTCACCGGGTTGTCGGGCACGACTACTCGTAGTGGATCGATGATCAACTCGCGACCGACATGTTCGAACGGGCTTGGGACGCCGTCAACCATGACACCGGTGACTTCGAGCCCGATGAGGTCAAGGTTGAAGGTGTCGAGCCGCTGGTCGGCGTTGATCGAGATGATGGCTCTGGCCTCGATGTTCGGTCGATCGACGATGATCGAGAGGTCGTACTCCTTTACGTCGTAGCCGCCGTTCCCGAGGCCGGGAAACAGTGGGTCGCCGATGCTGTCGTCACCGACGGCGGCAGCGTACGGGTCGGTCGTCGTATCGGTCTCTTCGTCGAGCGATTCCTCGGTTCCGTCGTCGGCGTTGCTCGTGTCGGTTGCTGCGGCATCGGTTGCTGTGCCATCGGTTGATGCAGTTGTCGAGGATCGACCCTCCGGGACCGCCTCGCTCGAGAGATCGCCGGTGGTGCTCGTCGAGTAGGCCGGGGAACACGCGGCCGCGACCAGCGCACAGCACGCGATGGCGGCGAGGGCGGAGCGCTTGGTCAGAGGCATCGGTTCAGTTCACCACATCGAGGTCATGATCGGTGGTCCCCGTCGGCTCGACGACGAGGAACCAGAAGGCCGCAAAGGCGACGGCCGCGCTGGCGGCGGCGACGCCCATGAGAGCATCCCATTCGAAACGATCGAACACGTAGATCCCGATCGGGCTTCCCGCCGCTCGCATCACGGTAGAAGACCCGAGTGACACGCCGAGCATCTTCGCCCGCGAGGCCGGATCGAGCTCGGCGAGGAGCGGCAGGGTCGAAACGAAGGCGAACTCGAAGCCGAGAAAGGCGATCGCCAGCAACCCAAGTCCGAGCGCGAGCGGTGGCGCAGGGGAGAACACGAAGACCAGGCAGGTAGCTGTCATCAGCGTGACGCCGGAGAGGACGGCTCGGCGCTTGCCCAGTCGATCGGTGAAGGTGGCGGTCGCCGATGAGGCGATGGCCTCGATGACACCGATCGAGATGACGGCGAAGCCGATCTGGGTTGCGTCGAGGTCGTAGGCGCGGTCGAGCCATCGGCCGTGGCCGACGATCAGGAACTGCGACGCCAGCGTCATGGCGTTGAATCCGATCAGGGCGCCGATGGCGGTGCGGCTGAACACGAGCTTGATGTCGTCGGCCGGAACGTGGGCGACCGAGGTGCCGTGCAGACGATTGATGGCAATCACCGGCGCGACACCCACGATGCCGAGAAGCGCAGGTGCCGCCTGCCATCCGATCTGGTCGATCAGCACGCCGCTGAGGGGTAGACCGACAAGAGCGGCAGCCGCCCACATCATCTCGACCATCCCGCTGGCCCGCGCCCGCCGCTCGTAGGCAACCACATCGCCGACCCACGTGTTCATGCCGACGTCGAAGGCGATCTTGCCGATGCCGGAGAGAACCATGCCGATGATGAAGCCGACCGCTCCGGCGGTGGCAACGAAGTAGCTGATCGTTGCCAGCATCGCCCCAATGCCCATCACCCGAACCGTGCCCGAACGCTGCGCGACCTTTCCGACTGCAGGCGCGGCCAGTCCACTCAGATCGCGGACAGCAAGCACCCAGCCAAGTGAGCTACTCGACAACCCGGTGCCACGACTGATCGCGTCGAAGAAGGTGTAGACGAAGCGAACGCCGGTGTTCGAGACGAACCGGAAGAGCAGCAGCCACCGCATCGGCGCACGAAGTTCGGCGCGAAAGTCGGCGAGTGGGTCGAGGCGGGCCATGAGTCTGTCGTTCTACCCGATTTCCTGCTCGACGGCGGTCGGCGATGAACCCCGCCGAACGAACGGGGTAGGTTGCTGGCCAGATATGGCCAACACCACCGCAAATGACGACCGACCTGATCCTGATCCCGAGCCGGACAGTGAGGCTGACGCGATCGAGGCTGTTGTGATTGACGCTGATGCAATCGATCGAGCCGTCGACGCGGCACTGAGCCGAGTGCTCGGAGCACTCCATCCACCGTTCGAGATCGACGGGCTCACTGCACGGGCCGAGTACCGCCCGGAACCGGAGCATCGTGGCAACCCAGGGTGGTTACACGGTGGGCACGCCGCCACCCTGCTCGATCACATCTGTGCGCGGGCGGCGGCGCATTCGCTCGGCACCCGGGTGGTGACGGGCACGCTCGATCTTCGCTATCGGCGCCCCGTGCCGCTGTCGGCCGGTCCCTACGTGCTCGAGGCGACGGCGGAGGCCTCGCGGCGGCGCACGGTGCGTGTGGTGGGGGCATTGCGCCGAGCCGACGGTACGGCGCTGGTCGAAGCGAAAGGCCTCTTCGTCACGCTCACTCAGTGAAGGACGCCCGATCGATCCGAACGAACACAGCTCGGCCTGCGCTCCCTTCAGATCGAAGTCGTCGTGTGGGGTAGTGGTGGATTCGAGGTCGCCGCTGCTTCAGCCGTCAACGGCAGTCTCCGGCCATGCGAGCCAGATCGCCAACGCCGATCCGACGGCGCCTCCGGTCGACGACAGGATGAGATCGCCGATCGTGTCTCCGTACGTCAGCCCGAGCCCGGCGGTTCCCAACTCCTGCACCAGCCATTCGGCTGCTTCCCACCAGATGATGGCGAGCCCGCCGAAACCCCAGCCGAGAGACCACGCAGTCAACCGGGTGAGTCCGGTACGGGCGAAGGCCAGGGTCACGCCACCCATGAGCAGTACCCAATTGACGAAGTGGAGGACGTCATCGGTGACATCGAAGTTGTTGTAGAAGTTGAAAACGTTGCCGAGAGTGTCCATCAGGAACGGTGCGACGATGAGAGCGTCGACGAGGTGCGGGTATGGCGGGTTTGCTCCCCGCAACTTCCAGACGAGGGGGACCACGATCAGCGGGAGCAGGTAGAAGGGGGCACGAAACGCCATGCCCTTGCCGGCGAATTGTTCCCACGACGGGAAGGCGACACTGACGGCGATGGCGAGAACGAGTGAGACTCGCACGGCCCAGAGAATGTTGCGTTCCATGCGGTACCTTTCGGCAGGCATCGTCGGGACTTCAGTTGGAAGCACTTCGGTTGGAAGCACCGCAGTTGGAGGCACTTCGGTTGGAAGCACCTCGGGAGTGTCGGCCTCCACCGTGGATCTGCCGGTCAGTCGCAGGTGCGATCGCCATCGAGCCCACCGCCATCGACTCGCCAGGCACCGCCGTCCCCCTTCAGGAGCATGAGATACGACGCCTTCGTGACGCTGGTGGACGCGTCATTCGTCGGGGATCCGGTGGAACCCAAGATGACGGTGCGATCGAGTTCGCAGAGGTCGGCTCTGGCGGCATTCTCGCCTACGGCCGAGATCGCGACGATCTCGGCTCGATAATCACTGGTGGCCGTTCGGCCGCTTTCGAGCAACGAGGTCAGCAACCCCGACAGCTTCTCGAAATAGCGCGGTGTCGTGGCAGCGGCAAGGGCAGCACTCTCCGGGTCGATCGGGTCGAAGCTGGCCGCAACCGCCGAGTGGTAGGCGGACACGGCCTCGGTGACCGCTGCTACCTCGGCCGCATCGAGCGGTACGGGCGGCGGTGTCACCGAAGGCATGGTCGTGCTCGTAGCCAGAGCATCGCTGGCATCACCGGGCGTGACGACGAGCGGCGACGCGTCGAGCGTCGTTGGTGTCTCGGCTTCGTCCCCTTCACTCGATGAGGTGCACCCGATCATGATCAGGCCAGTCACCGCCAACCCCGACACAGCCAACCCTGACTTGGACAGCAGGGCACCAACCCTCCTACATGCCAGGGGGTGATGAGTGAGACGAGCGGTCGGCAACGAGGAAGACAACACGTGGAGACGCTACGCGAACTTCTGAGAAAACACCGCGAGGGGCATGGATGGATCGACTCAACGACGGAGGGCAAATCGTCCCGACTGGGTGAAGTAGCCGATGACGGGACGGAGTCTTCGGTTTATCTGTTGGGGGGTGACCCAACTGTTCGTGAAACAACAAACCAGTGTTGCGTCTCGTCTGACCACCCTTCCGAGATTGTTGGTCGTGACGATCTTCGTGTTCGCCGCGGCGTCGTGTTCGACCCTTCCGACGAATGATGTCGTCGCCGAGGGTGCAACGACGAGCTACGTGACGACACCGCCAACGTCGCCGCCTGCAACCACGGCGCCAACGACCACCGCCGAAAGTGGGCCGACGACGGCTGCTCCGACGACGCCTGTTCCGACGACTGCTGTTCCGACGACGGTGGCCCCAACGACTGCGGCGCCGACGACAGCACCGCCGACAACAGCTGCCCCAGCGACGGTGGCTCCGACGACAGCACCAGCGACGACCGTCCCTTCCACCACGGCCGTGTCGACGACGGTTGCAGAAGACGAGGAACTCGAGGAGCTTCCCTACACGGGTCCGCGTGAAGCGGTGCTGTTCGCTCTCATTGGCTTGGCCATGATCGTTGCCGGCCGAACCGTATTGGACCTCTTCGGCGTACTTTCACGGTTTGATCGAGTCGGCGAGAACCTTCCGCCCCGCTGAATCGGGCTTGCTGATCATGGCATGCTGATCAGCGGTCACTGATCAGAGACAGAACGCGCCGTCGGACCCTCGTTGGCAGATCGAAGTTGCCTCGATCGTCTTGATGCCGGAGGTGCCGGCCTCGCTCATGATGAACACCCGTAGGCGGTCACCGCGAACAGCGTCATCGGGGTATCCGAGCACGTCGATCACGACCTCATCGAGATCGCCATCGGTCGGTCCTTCGACAACGACGACAACTCGAGGCGGACCCTCGTCGCCCTCGGCATCGGCGAGAAGGAGGTCTTGGAGCTGGCTGACCACCTCGGCGGTGGATGCCCCGGTCGGCAGGTCGCCAAAGAGGTCCTTGAACTCGTTTGTTGCGTCACGGGTGCCACCGATCGGAGCCAGGAAGGCGGCATTCGCCCAACCGACACCGGCATTGGTCTCCACCTCGTACCAGATCGATGTTGCGAGGTCTCGCTTGCGGCCGGTGAGGGTCGTGTCATCGGTCGGCGCCAACTCGGCAATGGCCTCCGATGAGGCATCGGGCAGGCGCCGGATGTTGAGGACGTCGTCGGCAGCAACGCCGACGACGTTGACGGTCGACCCTTCGCCCGGTCCAAAGTCGAACGGATCGCCGGGAAGGTCAGCGTCATCGACCGGTGCAACCGTCGTCGACGCCGATGTTTCCGGAACGGTCGAGTCGACAGTGGTCGACGTCGTCGACGAGACGGTCGTGCTGGTGGTCTCCTCGACCGCCGTGGTGTTGGAAGCGTCGGTCTCGGAATCTCCACAGGCGCTGAGCGCCAGAGCCAATGCTGCCAATACCGCGAAGATGCGCAGCTTCGATTGATCGATCATGTTTGTTGTCATCGTGCCTCAGACGTTCGGGCGTGCCATTTGGTTCCCAGCTTGCCAAAGACCTGCTCGGAGAGTGCGTTGGGTCTCAGGCCGGGCCCTGCGATTTCTGGCACACGCGGTGGTCCTGAGTGGCGGTGGTCCTGAGTGGGGGTGGTCCTGAGCGACGGCAGGAGCACGAACGGCTCGCCGCTTTTGTTCAGGTCTGCTTCGAACGCCATTCGGCGAGACTGGGTGCCTCGGCGGCGATCGATGTCGAGTCGCCGTGGCCGGTGTGGACCACCGTGTGTTCTGGCAGCGTGAAGAGCCGGTTCTCGATCGAATCGAGGATCAGGTCGTAGCTGGAGAAGCTGCGTCCGGTGGCACCCGGTCCACCTTGGAAGAGCGTGTCGCCACTGAAGACGACGCCTTCGGCTGGGAGGTGCAGGCAGCACCCTCCCGGAGAGTGACCGGGCGTGTGCAACACCGTCAGTTCAGCCCCGCCGACCTCGATGATGTCGAGGTCGGCCAGTGCGTCGTCGACACGTCGGTCGGGATATACCATCTCCCACAGCATGGAGTCATCAGGATGCATCAGGATCGGTGCGCCCGTTGCGTCGGCCAACTCGGCCGCCGCGTTGATGTGGTCATTGTGGCCGTGGGTGCACACGATGGCTTTCAGCTTGCGACCACCGAGACCATCGAGGATGGCCTGATGGTCATGGGCGGCGTCGATCGCGATGACCTCTCGATCGTCGCCGACGATCCACACGTTGTTGTCGACATCGAAGTCCTGACCGTCGAGGGAGAAGATGCCTGAGGTGATGATGCGATCGATTCGTGTCATGCAGCCGAGTCTAGGTTGAGGTTCGACGCCGTGGGCTACGCTTCATCCTTCTGCAGCTTGACCATGCGATCACCGTGGTCGGTGTTCGGTGCCCTCGCCGGCGGTGATGAAGACGCAGGTTGCTGAACCCTCGACATCGGCGGTGTGCCACACGCCGGGATCGTTGATCGCGTAGTCACCAACACCGAGCGTCGTTGTTGTCTCGGCACCATCGATCTCTTGCACGAGGGTGACCGAGCCCGCCGTGCACAGCACCACCTCGGACCCGACCGGATGCATCTCCCACGAGTCCCACGACTCGGTGAAGGAGTGCATCGAAACCAGACGGCCCTCGGCCCCGTCGGCCCCGTTCCGTTCGCCGTAGCCCGCGTACCACTGCATCCCATCGAATGGCGGCTGCGGCACTGCGGTTGCGCCGAGCCCCAGATGGATGAACGCATTCGAAAGACTCGGTGGCGTCGAACTCATCAGAAAACCACGACGGAGCGGAGAACTTCGCCTCGCTCCATCTTGTGGAACGCCTCCTCGACGCTGTTGAGATCGATGGTCTCCGAAACGAAGCCCTCGAGATTGAGGCGACCTTGAAGGTAGAGGTCGATGAGCATGGGGAAGTCGCGGGACGGAAGGCAGTCGCCGTACCACGACGACTTGAGTGCGCCGCCTCGTCCGAAGATCTCGACAAGCGGCAGCTCGATCTTCATGGTCGGGTTCGGTACACCGACGAGTACCGCGGTGCCGGCAAGGTCTCGTGCGTAGAAGGCTTGTTCGAAGGTCTGCGGGAGTCCGATGGCATCGATGGCGACGTCGACGCCGTTGCCACCGGTCAGGTCACGGATCGTGTCGACGGCGTCGACCCTCGACGAGTTGATGGTGTGGGTGGCGCCGAAGTTCTTGGCCCACTCCAGCTTGGTGTCGTCGATGTCGACGGCGATGATCGTGCTGGCGCCGGCGAGGCGTGCACCTTCGAGCGCGGCATTGCCGACACCACCGCATCCGAACACCGCGACAGAGTCACCGCGGCCGACCTGACCGGTGTTGATGGCGGCGCCGATGCCTGCCATCACGCCGCAGCCGAGGAGACCAGCAACCTCGGGCCTGGCCTCCGGGCTCACCTTGGTGCACTGGCCGGCAGCGACGAGTGTCTTTTCACAGAAGGCGCCGATGCCGAGGGCAGGGGACAGTTCGGTGCCGTCGGTCAGCGTCATTTTCTGGGTGGCGTTGTGGGTGTCGAAGCAGTACTGCGGCTTGCCCTTGAGACAGGAACGGCACTGGCCGCAGACCGCACGCCAATTGAGGATCACGAAGTCGCCAGGGGCGACCTCGGTGACTCCTTCACCAACGGACTCGACCAAACCGGCAGCTTCATGGCCGAGGAGGAACGGGAACTCGTCGTTGATGCCTCCTTCCCGATAGTGGAGATCGGTGTGACAGACCCCGCACGCCTGGATGGCGACGACTGCCTCTCCCGGTCCTGGATCGGGGATGATGATGGTCTCGACCGAGACGGGCTCGCCTTTGGCTCGAGCGATGACTCCACGTACTTCCTGAGGCATGTGCCCTTCTTTCTGATCGTCGAACGAAGACGGCCGACAGTAGCCGCTGGTGTGCCGACGATGAATGGCTTCCCGAACAACCGGCGGGTCGCCTCGTCCCGAGCGGAGGGCATACTCGGCGGTCATGCATGCATCGGAGCGGTCTGCCGCCACCATCTTGCCCAGCCGACTCGCCGACCTCCTGGTCTTCACGACGTCATTCGTGATCCTGGTGCTGGAGATCGTCGCCGGCAGGCTGTTGGCCCCCTATGTCGGGGTCACGCTCGAGACGTTCACCACGATCATCGGTGTCGTCCTCGCCGGCATTGCGGTTGGTACCTGGGGCGGCGGGACGCTGGCTGATCGGATGCCGCCTCGTCGGTTGCTGGGTCCGCTGCTCGTTGGGGGTGGTCTTCTCACCTTTCTCATCATCCCGGTCATTCGCCTGGTTGGACCGTCGGTTGGGCCCAACTCGATCGTCGGATTGATGATGCTGACGTTCCTCGGGCTGTTCGTGCCGGCGGCGATGCTCTCGGCGGTGTCACCGACCGTCGTCAAACTCCAGCTGCTCGACCTCGAATCGACCGGGGCGACGGTGGGAAGATTCTCGGCGCTTGGTACGGCGGGAGCGTTGTTCGGGTCGTTCATGACCGGGTTCGTGTTCGTGGCCCGAGTGTCGTCGACCACGATCGTCGTCGGCTCGGGCATCTTGATCACGTTGACCGGTCTGATCGTCTGGGCAGTGCTCGGACAATCGCAGAAGTCGTTCGTCGGCTCGACGATGGGCGCCCTTGCCGTTGCCTCCCTCTTGAACTATTCCCTGACCGGGCCGTGCCAGGTCGAGAGTGCGTATTTCTGTGCTCGTGTTGTCGTCGACGAGAGCGACGCCAGCGGCCGGTTCCTCATTCTCGACACCCTTCGCCATTCATATGTCGACCTCGACGACCCGAGCCACCTCGAGTTCGCGTACTCCTTTGCTTTCGCCGATGTGATTCGGGCGTCGTTCCCCGGCTCGGCACCGTTGACGGCGCTCCACATCGGGGGTGGCGGCTTCACCTTTCCTCGCTGGCTCGCCGCCGAGCACCCCGGTTCTGACAGCCTGGTGCTCGAACTCGATCCGACGGTGGTCGAACTGGTCGAGGACGAAATGGGTTTGGTGCTCAGTGATGATCTGCGGGTCAGGACGGGTGACGCTCGCACCGGACTCCTGGAACAGGAAGACGAGACCTACGATCTCGTGCTCGGCGACGCGTTCGGTGGGCTCGCAGTCCCGTGGCACCTCACGACGCTGGAATTCACTCGCGACGTCGATCGGGTGATGACCGACGACGGTGTCTATGTCATCAATCTCATCGACTACCCACCGCTTCACTTCGCCCGGGCCGAGGTCGCAACGCTGCGAGAGGTCTTCGAGCATGTTGGGGTGGTGTCGTCGCCCGCAAAGTTCGCAGCGCAGGCCGGTGGCAATTTCGTGCTCGTCGCCTCCCATCGACCCATCGATGGAGCGGCGATCGACTCTCGGGCCGCCGATCGGAGAGGGGACGAGGTGGCTCATGTCGATGCCGAGCTCGATGCCTGGCTCGATGACGCCCGAGTGTTGACCGACGAATTCGCTCCGGTCGACCAACTCCTCAGCACGCCCTGACAGCGTCGAAGCCGCCAAGTTGATGCCACCGTCTCGGCGAAGCGAGCGGCGCGCCCATCGGCGCTTCGCTCGGAATCAGGGCTGACGGCGGGTCAGTCGGCGGCCAAGATGGCGTCGGTGAACGCAACGAGACTCTCGAACCGGTGGTCGGGCGTGACATCGCCGAGTGGGTTTGCGGTCGCACCGAAGCCAACCTTGGCATGGCGTCGATTGATCCAGACGGTCTGCATCGAGCGAGCCTTCCCGGGCTCGTGGTCGTGATAGAGGCTCTCGGCGACATGGAGCAGCTGATCGCGGCGGTAACCCAGACCCTCGAGTGTGTCGTCGAGGGCGTCGAACATCGACGGTGACGGCTTGTATGCGCCGACGTCTTCGGCCGAGACGATCGCGTCGAATGTCACGCCGAGCTTGTCGTTGCTGAGCCGCAGCGAGACGTTGTCGACGTTGCTCAGCACGATCAGCTTGTAGCGCCGTTGCAACCGACGGAGCGACTCGGCTGCGTCGGCGAACGCCGGCCATTGCCCGACGCTCCTTCCGAACGCCGCGGCCTCGAGCTCGGTGACTCGAGCATCGAGCTCATTGCCGATTCGCCACATCAACTCCGAAAGAACGTCGGGGTAGCGCCAGGTCGGATGTTCGGTCTGTACCTGGGTCTCGTGGCGGGCGAACGCCGTGATGAGGGCGTCGTCGCTGATGAGCAGACCATGGCGATCGGCCCACGGGCGCAAGGCGGAAGCGATGCCAGTTTCCCAGTCGATCAACGTGCCATAGACGTCGAAGCTCAAGACTTCCACCAACTGTGTTCCCTCCATGACCGGCCCTCCGTTCTCGGTCAGGCTAGGCGAAATCGCACCCGCTCACCTGCCGAAACGACAGCGACTCTCCGGTGGCAGGTTGTGTGGATTTGTGAAGAAACCACGGCGTACTCGTCAACCGGTCTAGGGTCTAGCCCGGAGATCAAAGCAGTCTGCTATTGGGTCTGACGGCCGTCGAGCAGGGAGAGGCGTCATGAGCGAAGCGTTGGTCACGATGCGCGGTGTCAACAAGTGGTACGGCGACATGCATGCGCTCAAGGACATCGATCTCGACATCAACGAGCGCGAGGTCGTTGTCGTCATCGGTCCGTCCGGCTCAGGCAAGTCCACACTGATCCGCACCATCAACCGGCTGGAGCCGATCCAGCAGGGCGAGATCCGCGTCGACGGAAAGCTGCTCCCAGCTGAGGGCCGCGAACTTGCGACGTTGCGAGCCGAGGTCGGCATGGTCTTCCAATCGTTCAACCTCTTTGCTCATAAGACGATCCTCGAGAACGTCACCCTCGGCCCGATCAAGGTCCTCAAGAAGTCCAAAGACGAGGCCCGGGCATCGGCCGAGCAACTGCTCGAACGCGTCGGTGTCGGTCACCAGGCAGCCAAGTATCCCGCGGAACTCTCCGGTGGTCAGCAGCAGCGAGTAGCGATCGCCCGAGCGTTGGCCATGGAGCCGAAGTTGATGCTTTTCGACGAGCCAACCTCAGCCCTCGACCCCGAGATGATCAACGAGGTGCTGCAGGTGATGCTCGATCTCGCCAAGGATGGCACCACAATGGTCGTGGTGACGCACGAGATGGGGTTCGCTCGATCGGCCGCTGATCGAGTCATCTTCATGGAAGAGGGTGCGATCATCGAGGAGAACGACCCCGAGTCGTTCTACAAAAACGCCAAAACCGAACGAGCCCGCGATTTCCTCTCCAAGATCATCAGCTATTGACTTCGACCAACAGTTCGACAAAGCAAATAACAACAAGGGAGACCCTCAATGTCCAGTAAAAACACAAGATTGGTTGCGCTACTCGCCGTGCTGGCGATGTTTGCCGCCGCCTGCGGTGGTAGCTCCGACAGTGCTGGCTCAGACGCCGGTTCAGACGGTGCCACCACCGAAACCACCGCCGCCGACGCCGGTTCAGACGGTGCCACCACCGAAACCACCGCCGCCGACGCCGGTTCAGACGGCGAAGCAGCGCCGTCAGGCGAAACACTCAAGGTCGGCACCAAGTACGACCAGCCACTGTTCGGTGTGAACGAGCCCACCGGCGTGGTCGGATTCGATGCCGACATCGCTCGCTTGATCGGCGAAAAGCTCGGAAGGCCTGTCGAGTTCCAAGAGGCAGTTTCGGCCAACCGCGAGAGCTTCCTCGAGAACGGCACCGTCGACATGGTGGTTGCCACCTACACGATCAACGATGCCCGCGATGAGGTCATCGACTTCGCCGGTCCTTACTACATTGCCGGCCAAGACATCATGGTCGAAGCCGGGAACCCCAAGGGCATCACCGGAATCGACGACCTCAACAGCGGTGACATCAAGACCTGCACCGTCGAAGGTTCGACCTCGCTCGAAAACCTGAACTCGATGGCACCCGACGCCGACGTCACGACCTTCGACACGTACTCCAAGTGCGCTGACGCAATGGGTCAGGGTCGAGTCGATGCCGTCACGACCGACAACGTCATCCTGCTCGGCCTGGCCGCTGCAGCCGATGGCGCCTACGAACTCGTCGAGAATCCGTTCACCGAAGAGCCCTATGGCATCGGTGTTCCCCAGGGTTCACCGTTGCGTTGCGAGATCAACACCATCCTCCAGGGAGCCTTCGATGATGGCAGCTGGGCGACAATCTATGGCGAGACCGTCGGAACGGTCGCCGCGGTGACGCCGGACCCGCCAACCATCAACAACGAAGGCTGCTGAGCAGACACGACGCCTCAGGAGTGACAACCCTCAATTGACCGAAAGGAGACGACGATGAACTGGTCGGAATTCCTCGACAAGTACCAAGACGCACTTGTCGAAGCGACCTGGACCACCTTGAAGCTGGCGGCCGTCAGCTTCGCCATTGCCATCGTCGTCGGCATCATCGTCGTCTCCTTCCGTGTCAGCCCCATTCCGCCGCTGGTGAAGATCGCCACCTGGTTCGTTGCTGCTTTCCGCAACACCCCGCTGTTGGTGGTGTTCTTCCTTGCGCTCTTCGGCCTGGGCGATCTCGGCTTGGTCTATGGCTTCTTTCCAACGGCGGCCGTTGCCCTCGGGTGTTACACCGGGGCGTATATGGCCGAGGTGCTTCGCTCGGGAATCAACGCCGTGCCGCAGGGTCAGGCCGAAGCCGGCCGATCCATCGGGCTCGGTTTCATCCAGCTCATGCGGCTCGTCGTCATCCCCCAAGCCGTCCGCACGGTCATCGGCCCGATCGGCAATCTGTTCGTTGCCAACTTCAAGAACACCGCGGTCGCCTCGACGATCTCGGTGGTCGAGGTCACCGCCCAGTCACAGCGCATGTTCAATGATGCAGCCGCTGGGGTGTGGCGGGTGTTGTTCGTCGTTGCCTCGATCTACTTGATCTTCCTCCTTCCCGCTGGCTTCGTCTTTCGCTGGTTCGAGTCCCGGTACGCGATCAAACGATGACCGCCAACGTCCTCATCGAAGAACTCGGGCCGCGCGGCAAACGCCTCGTACGAATCGGCACTGTTGCTGCCCTTGCGGCGTCGGCGCTCGTTGTGTTCTGGATGTACCGGCAACTCGACGAGAATGGCCAGCTCGAGGCGGGCAAGTGGACCGACCTCTTCAAAGGCCAAACGATCGATTTCCTTTGGAAGGGGCTGCAAGCCACGATCAAGGCCGCAATCACCGCCGGCATCCTCGCCACCGTGCTGGGGTTCGTGTTGGCACTCGTTCGACTGTCGTCGAACCGTTTGTTGGCGAGGTTCGCGATTGCCTGGGTCGAGCTCTTCCGAGCCCTTCCCCTTCTGCTCATGATCTTCGGGGTGTTCTTCATCGACACCGCGATCGCTCGAGGCCGCGGCGGGAATGGCATTCTCGGCACCTTCTGGTCGGTCGTCGTCGCGCTCGTCCTGTACAACTCCGCGGTGCTGTCGGAGATCTTCCGGGCCGGTGTGCGTTCGCTCGACAGTGGCCAGTCGGAAGCGGCGAAGGCCATCGGGATGACCTACTGGCAGATGATGTTCCTCGTTGTCCTACCGCAGGCCGTACGGCGGATGACGCCGGCAATCGTTGCCCAGATGGCCACGCTCACCAAGGACGTCAGTCTCGGTTTCGTGGTGAGTTATGAAGAATTCGTCCGGAGGGGCCAAGGCACGGCCAACTTCACCGATAGTCGGGTGGGGAACCTCCAGGCGTACGTACTGGTCGGCGTTGTCTATTTCCTACTGGTGTGGGCGATGGCCAGATTCGCCGGATACCTCGAGACCAGGCAGACGAAGGCTCCGAAAACGGCGGGCGGCGGCCCAGGACCCAATCTCGACCTCGATATCGGCACCGGTGACACGCTCGGTGCCGGGGCGGCCTGAGCGTTCGGGCTCAGCGCTCTATCGTGCTGACCGTGCAGCCTCAGCGAGTGACCCGGTGGACCCACAAATGCTCGAGGTTTTCCCTCGGCCCTCAGGCAGCGGGGCTGCTGGCCGTTCTGATTCTCGGCTCTGCCGGTTGCGCCGGTTCGACTGCCGACGACCCGCAGTCAGCCTCCGACGACAGTGCAGCGCCGGCCGCCGAGCAGGCGAACAGCGACGATGCCGCCAGTGAGACCGGGCCGAGTGATCCTGAGGCCGGCGATGCGAACACTGGTCAGCCCGGTGACACCGGCGGTGCGGGGACCGTCTTGAGTAGCACGGTCGATGTTGGCGGCGGGTCGATCACGGTCGTCGAGGCGCTACCGGTGAGCGACGCCGCCGAGGGAACTGGCGTCACCGTGCTCTTTCTCCACGGTGCGGCGTACACCTCGCAGACCTGGGTCGACAACGACATTCTCGCCGCAACGGCCGACGCCGGTCACCGGGCGATAGCGGTCGACCTGCCGGGCTCGGGCTCGTCCGACCGAGTTGATGTGGTGGAAGAGGCATTCCTGACCGAGCTGTTCCCGGCTCTCGACCTTGACCCGGCGGCGACGGTGATCGTCTCGCCGTCGATGTCTGGCATCTTCAGCTTGCCGGCGCTGCGAGATCCGTTCTTCATCGACCTGGCGGGCTACGTGCCCGTTGCGCCGAGCGGGGCTGGTTCGTTCGCCGGCGACGGCCCGCCGGTCGACACCCCGGCATTGTTGGTGTGGGGCGATGGTGATGGCAACGATCCCGACGCGGCCGCGGCCCGACTGGCCGAAGGCTTCACCAACGCCGAGGTACTGATCCTCGCCGATGCCGGCCATGCCGCCTACCAGCAACAGCCCGAGGCATTCACCGCTTCCCTCCTCGCCTTCGTCGACTCGCTCGACTGATTCGCCGCCGTTGAACCCCGCCGGTCACCATCGAGTTGAACCGACCGGCAGGTCAACTTCTCCCCGTCAAAAGCGGAGCGCCTCCAAACAACGTCCAGAAAGCGGAGAGCCTTCCAGCGCGAACGCGCTGGAAGGCTCTCCGCTTCTCTTGAAAAGCTGCGTGGCTCTTCGCTTTCGACCGGGCATCAGCAACTCGATGCCCTCGTCGAAGCGGCCAGTAGCGATGTTTACTTGGGCGGCATCCGGATGCCGCCGTCGACACGAATGGTCTCGCCGTTCATGTACGGGTTGGTGACCGTGTCGATGGCGGCGAACGCCAGCTCTTCGCCTGAGCCGAGGCGCTTGGGGAAGAGTACCGACTGGCCGAGGTGGGCCTTGAAGGCATCGGACTGCTCGCCGGTGCCATAGATCGGCGTGTCGATGAGGCCCGGGGCAATGGTATTGACCCGAATGCCGACAGCCGACAGATCACGAGCGATCGGCAGCGTCATGCCGACGATGCCGCCCTTGGATGCGGAATAGGCGGCCTGGCCGATCTGACCGTCGAACGCGGCGGCCGATGCCATGTTGACGATGGCACCGCGGGCACCGTCGTCGTCGAGCGGTTCGGTCTTGGCCATTGCCGCGGCACACAGGCGCAACATGTTGAACGAGCCGAGCAGATTGACCTTGATGACGAAGTCGAAGGTCTTCTGCGGCATCGGCTCGTTGTTGCGGTCGACGGTACGTGCCGCCATGCCCAGACCGGCAGAGTTGATGAGCACGCGCAGCGGGCCCATCTCGGAGGCGGCAGCAACCGCAGCGGCGCCGTCTTCCTCGGAAGAGACATCGCACTTGACGAAGATCCCCTTCAGCTCGGAAGCAACCGCAGCCCCCTTTTCTTCGTTGAGGTCCGCGATCACGACGTGGGCGCCGAGGGCAGCCAGTTGGCGAGCGCAGGCCTCACCGATTCCGGAGGCACCTCCGGTGATGACGGCGCTTGCGCCGTTCAGATCCATACGTGGCATCAGTCTTCAATCCTTTCGATGATGGTGGCGTTGGCCATGCCGCCGCCCTCGCACATGACCTGCAGACCCAGCTTGCCGCCGGTGCGCTCCAGTTCGTTCACGAGGGTGGCCATGAGCTTGGTACCCGAGCAGCCGAGCGGATGCCCAAGAGCGATTGCACCGCCGGAGGAGTTGACCTTCTCCATGTCGGCGCCGGTTTCCTTCTGCCATGCGAGCACGACGGAAGCGAAGGCTTCGTTGACCTCGAAGGCGTCGATGTCGTCGATCGACAGTCCGGTCTTCTCGAGGATCTTCTTGGTGACCGGGATCGGGCCCTTCAACATGGTCACGGGATCGGTGCCGGCCACTGCGAAGCTGTGGAAGCGGGCACGGGGCTTGAGGCCGAGTTCCTTGGCCTTCTCGGCGCTCATGATGAGCACGGCCGACGCACCATCGGAGATTTGCGAGGAGTTGCCAGCAGTGATCTTGCCGTCTTCTTTGAATGCCGGCTTGAGCTTGGCGAGGCCCTCGGCAGTGGTGCCGGGGCGAATGCCCTCATCGGTCGTCATCATCTCTTCGGCATCGCCGACGACGACGGGAACGGGAATGATCTCGTTCTCGAAACGGCCTTCTGCGGTGGCCTTTTCGGCTCGCTGCTGGCTCATGGCGCCGAAGGCGTCGAGATCTTCACGCGTGATGTCGTACTCGTCGGCGATCATGTCGGCACCGATGCCCTGCGGCGGGAGACCGGTCTCGGCGTACCGATCCTGCATCGACTGCGGGAACGGCATACCAAGCTTGCCCTCGACAACCGAGGCTCCCATTGGGGTACGAGACATGACTTCGACACCGGCGGCGACGACGATGTCGTAGGCGCCTGCCATCACGCCCTGGGCGGCAAAGTGCATGGCCTGCTGGCTCGAACCGCACTGGCGGTCGACCGTGGTGGAGGGCACGGACTCGGGCCATCCGGCGGCGAGCACGGCGTTGCGACCGATGTTGAGCGACTGCTCGCCAACCTGGGAGACGCAGCCCATGATCACGTCGTCGACCATTGCCGGATCGAGGTTGTTGCGCTCCTGGAGCGCCTTGAGTACGTGGGCGGCGAGGTCGACCGGATGCCATCCGGAGAGCTTGCCGTTGCGCCTGCCACCCGGTGTGCGGACCGCATCGATGATGACTGCTTCTTGCATGGTCAGTTCCTGACTTTCATTTGGAGGTGCTGTATGGGGGAATCGGAGAAAGGGGATGGACGCTGAGCGCGGTTGCCACGTTCTCCTGCATCCGGTTCATGACCGAGGCGAGTGCCGAGCGCTCGTTCTTGGTGATGCCGTTGCGGAGTTCGGACCGCAAGACGCGGTCGATCGTTGCGATGTCGTTGGCAACGGCTCGTCCGGCGGTGGTGATGGCAACGAGCCAGACGCGACGATCGTTGGGATCAGGCTGCCGCTCGACGAGTCCGCGAGCCTGGAGCCGGTCGATCGTCGAGCCGGTCGCGGCTCGACCGATGCCGTTGCGGTCGGCCATCTGGGTTTGGGTGACCGGGCCGTAGTCGGCGACGTAGGCCAGCATCGTTGCCTGAGTGAGGTTGAGATCGAGCGCTCCCAATCGATGATCGAACGCCTGTCGGATGGCACGCGCCGTCGCCATGAGCGTGGTTTCGACTCGCAGCCACGGCGGGGGTTCGACCGGAGCGAGCGCGGCGGCACCGGGCCAGGCATCGGTGATGGTGTCGTAGTCGTCGGTGATGGTGTTCGAAGCACGTTCGGGTGAGTTCATCCGGAAGTGAACTGTATGGCGCCATACAGTTCGTGTCAACGCGCGACGACGGCTCGCCCGATGACCCAATGGGATGTTCGAGCGAGCCGTCGTCAGGATCGTGCAACGGACGAGGGGGTGTGGAGCGACGGGTGTGGAGTTCGGTTTCGCGGTTGTTGCGTGCGGTGAGCTACCTGCCGTGGCAGGCCAGCGGATTGACCTGGTAGGCCGAGCCGTCGAGCAGGCGCACCGGCGGGGCGATCACGATGTCGCCGCGAGTGCTCACCGAGTCGAGGTTGGCGAGACCGGGAATGGCAACGCCATCGTTGGCCAGAATGGTGTAGGTGGCGCTGTAATCTTCGTCAGACGTGGCGTCGGGCCCGAAGGTGTCGGAGCCAATCGCCTTGATCTCGCGCTCGTCGACCATCCACTGCACCGCGTCGGCCGAGAAACCCGGGGCATCGTCGAAGTAGGCCTCGGTGCCGTATGCCTCGCCGAGTCCGGTCCGGATGATCACGAGTGAACCCTTCTGAATGCGACCGTTGTCGCGCTGGTACTGCTTGATGTCGTCGATCGTGAGCGCGAAGCCGTCGGCTTCGGTCCCGGTCATGCGGTCTCGGACATCGATCACGTACGCCGGCCACACGAATTCGGTGGCGTCGAGTTCGTCGATCGAGCGAGCCCCTTCTTCGATGAAGTGCGACGGGGCGTCGAGGTGGGTGCCGGTGTGGGTGCCGAGGGAGATGTCTTCGATCCGATACGAGAAGACATCGTTGCCCTGGTCGTCTTGATAGAAGAAGTCTTCCCGATCGATGCTGGTCTCGGGATCACCGGGGAAGATCGGGGCGTTCTCGTCGAGCACATGTGCCAACGAGGACATGCCGCCACGGCAAATCAGCTCGGCCCGTCCAGGCCCATGACTCCGGGCGCGGAATGCCTGGCTGGCGCCGACCGCACCGGCCGTGCCGAGGATCGTGAGTGCCAGTGTTGTTGCCACGACCTTGTGACCGCGCTTGCTGGGCTTGGCACTCGCATGGTCGTGCGTGAACTCTTCGCTCATGGGGCTCCGATTTGTGGTTGAGGGACTGACGCTCCCCGGGAGCGCCCGGCGTCGACCGTACCTTGCTCATCAATGTTGCACCAGATTGATGGATGTGGCAGTAGGTCCGTTCAGGAACGCGGAGAGGTGACTCGCTCGCTCCGCCTTGCCATGACAGTGCAGGACCGTCTCGCTAGGTTGCGTCGATGGAACCCGACGACCAAATCACCGACGCCGACCGAGCCATCACGCGCCGAGTCGTCCAAGACGCGCTGGCCCGCGACGAGGTGCAGTTCGGTGAGCTCGACGATCGGTTCGCCGCCATCTACACCGCTTCGTCTCGGGCCGAACTCGATGCGGTGATCGCCGATCTGCCAACGCCGCCCCCTCCCGTGCCGGTGCCGCGCTCGCATCCGCTTTCCGGCTCATCGTTCTCGGTGTTCGGAGACCTCAAACGGGGTGGCGACCTCGAGGTCGGCCGCGCGCTGTCGTTCACCGCCATTTTCGGCGACGTGGTGCTGGACCTATCCACATCGATGATCGTCGATGGCGCTCATATTGCGGTCACATCGGTGTTTGGCGATGCCACCCTCATTCTTCCCGACGGGGTTCGAGTCGAACAGCAGGCGTTCACCGTCTTCGGTGATCAGAAGGTCGGCTTGGTTCCGCCGTTCGGCGACTCGCCAACCGTCACGGTCGCAACCCGCCTCGTATTCGGTGACAGCAAGATCTACTCGTTGTCCCAGGTGCCCGATGGTCCGCTTCGCCGGCTGTGGAAGGCCCTGCGTCGCTCGTGAGGGGTACCTCACGACATTGGTTGGCGTTGCAGTTGCTGAGCGGGGATGGTTGACTGTCGAGCAATGACGAACGAACGCCACAACTCGAACTCGGGCGTCATTGCCGTTGCCGGTGCGAGCACCGGTCTCGTTGGCGGCGCGTGCGCCGACCTTCTTGTAGTAATCACGTAGCGCACACTGCATAACTGTTGTGTGCGCCGAAGCCTTCTCCTCCGGGGGGAGGCTTCTTCGGTTTTCGTTACCGTTCTGTGCCAGCTTGTACTTGGCAAGATGATGAAAGGCATTCCGATGCGAATCAATGGAGCACAGGCTCTGATCAAGAGTCTCGAGATGGAGGGCGTCGACACCGTCTTCGGCTATCCCGGTGGAGCGATCCTCCCGGTGTATGACCCCGTGCTCGACTCCGAGATTCGCCATGTACTCGCCCGTCACGAGCAGGGTGCCGGCCATATGGCCGAGGGATACGCCCACGCCACCGGGCGACCCGGCGTCTGCATGGTCACCTCCGGTCCGGCCGCCACCAATGTCGTCACCCCGCTGGCCGATGCCATGCTCGACTCGATCCCGATGGTGTGCATCACCGGTCAGGTCGGGCTGGCCTCGATCGGCACCGATGCGTTCCAAGAGGTGGATACCACCGGCATCACCCGATCGATCACCAAGCACAACTTCTTGGTGACCCGAGCCGACGACATTCCTCGGATCGTCAAGGAAGCGTTCTTCATCGCCACCACCGGACGGCCGGGCCCGGTCCTGATCGACGTCCCGAAGAACATCACCGATGCCAACAACCCCGACGCCTGGTTCGACTGGTACTGGCCAGACACCGTCGACCTTCCCGGTTATGACCCCGAAAACACCGTCGACAACGAACTGATCGCCGAAGCTGTCGCCATGATGCTCACCGCAGAGCGTCCGGTGCTCTACGTCGGCGGCGGAGTGCTCAAGGCTCGCGGCGCCGACATCCTGCGGGAACTGGTCGAGATCACCAACATCCCGGTCGTCACCACCCTGATGGCCCGGGGTGCGTTCCCCGACAGCCACGAACTCAACCTCGGCATGCCTGGCATGCACGGCAACTACACCGCCATCACCGCAATCCAGGAGTCCGATCTCTTGATTGCGATGGGGAGTCGGTTCGACGACCGTGTCACCGGCAAGGTCGACTCGTTCGCACCCCACGCGAAGGTGATCCACGTCGACATCGACCCGGCCGAGCATGGCAAGGTCCGTCGTCCCGATGTCGCGATCGTCGGCGACGCCCGCTTGGCAATGGAAGAGATGGTCGCCCAGATCAAGGCGGCCGGTGGCGCGACGGCGGTCGCGAACCACGATGCGTGGCGCTCGACGGTGTCGGGTTGGCAAGAGAACTACCCGCTCACCTACGAGGCGTCGGCACCCGGCGAGTTGCTGAAACCTCAGTACGTGCTCGAGAAGCTCCGAGACGGCTCGCCGGCCGACACCATCGTGGCGTCAGGCGTCGGCCAGCATCAGATGTTCACCAGCCAATATTGGAAGTTCGACTATCCCTACACCTGGATCAACTCCGGTGGACTCGGCACCATGGGCTTCGCCATTCCGGCCGCCATCGGAGCGAAAGCTGCCTTCCCCGACCGCACCGTCTGGGCGGTCGACGGCGACGGCTGTTTCCAGATGACCGCCCAGGAATTGGTCACCGCGACCGTGTCGAAGATCCCGGTCAAGATCGCCCTGATCAACAACGCCTACCTCGGCATGGTGCGCCAATGGCAGGAGATGTTCTACGACAACCGCTACTCCGAGGTGTATCTCAGCCATGACATGCCCGACTACGTGATGTGGGCCGAATCGATGGGGTGTGTCGCCTTCCGAGTCGAAGACCCATCCGAGGTGGAAGAGGTCATTGCCAAGGCGAACGCCATCAACGATCGCCCGGTCGTTGTCGAGTTCCGATGTGTTGACTCCGAGAACGTCTTCCCGATGGTCGCCGCCGGTGGATCGAATGACGAGGTGATCGTCGATCCGTCCCAGGCTCAGGCGCTCGAGCGAGATCGGGCAACTCGTGCCGACCAAGCCCGTTCGTCAAGTGTGGGTCGCCGTACCGACCAGACAGCCGAGGTCGCACGATGAGCCGCCCAGGTGAATTGCAACACCGCACGCTCGCCGTGCTCGTCGAAGACAAAGCCGGCGTGCTCGCTCGTGTCGCCGATCTCTTCGCCCGCCGGGGCTACAACATCGTGTCGCTCGCGGTTGCACCTACCGGTCGAGATCGCTTCAGCCGTATCACGATCGTGGTCGACGTCGAGTCCGCTCCTCTCGAACAGATCGTCAAGCAGTTGTTCAAGCTGATCAACGTCGTCGAGATTCTCGAACTCGCGCCCGAGGCTGCCGTCGAGCGCGAGCTCATCATGGTCACCCTCGACACCGGTACGACCGGCGACGGCGAACGGAACCGTCGGAGCGAGGTCATGGAACTCGTCGACATCTTCAAGGGTCGAATCCTTGCCGTCGGTGCCGATGCGCTCACCGTCTCGCTCGAAGGCACGCCGGACAAGATCGATGATTTCGAACAACTGATCACCGATTTCGGCATCCTCGAGATCCAGCGGTCGGGCCGTATCGCGCTCACCAAGCTCGGCGCCGATGCGCCCCATCTCCGTACCTAGCCGTTCGCGTCACTCGAACGCCTCGTAGCGACGCCTACTGCCCCGCACCGGGGCGCAGTCCGTATCCTCAACAACGATTCAAGCCCCAAGGAGTACTAGACCCGTGGTCAACATTTACTACGAAGCCGACGCCGACCGATCCAAGATTGCCGACCGCAAGGTGGCGGTGCTCGGTTACGGGTCGCAGGGCCATGCCCATGCCCTCAACCTGAAAGAGTCCGGCATCGACGTGCGTGTCGGTCTTCGTGATGGCTCGTCGTCGGTCGACAAGGCCAAGGAAGCGGGCCTCGAGGTTCGCTCGGTCGCCGATGCGGTTGCCGAAGCCGACGTCATCATGATGCTCATGCCCGACACCGAGATGGCAGCAATCTACGAGGAATCGGTCGCGCCGAATCTCTCCGATGGCGATGCGCTCTTCTTCGCCCACGGATTCAACATCCGCTTCGACCTCATCACGCCGTCGAGCAATGTCGATGTCTGCATGGTCGCCCCGAAGGGCCCGGGTCACCTCGTTCGCCGAACCTACACCGAGGGCGGCGGCGTGCCCTGCCTCATCGCCGTCGAGAACGACGCCTCGGGTTCGGCCAAGGAACTCGCACTGGCCTACGCCGACGCCATCGGCGGTAGCCGTGCCGGTGTCATCGAGACCACCTTCACCGAGGAGACCGAGACCGACCTGTTCGGCGAGCAGGCCGTGTTGTGCGGTGGCACCACCCGGCTGGTGCAAGCGGGATTCGAAACGCTCATCGAGGCCGGCTACCAGCCCGAGGTTGCCTACTTCGAGTGCCTCCACGAGCTCAAGCTCATCGTCGACCTCATGTACGAAGAGGGCATCACCGGCATGCGTTACTCGGTGTCAGACACCGCCGAGTGGGGCGATCTCACCTCCGGTCCTCGGATCATCAACGACGATGTGAAGGCCGAGATGAAGAAGGTCCTCACCGAGATCCAAGACGGCACGTTCGCCGACAACTGGGTTGCCGAGAGCCGCAGTGGCCGCAAGAAGTTCCTCGCGTTGGAGAAGGCCGGACACGACCACCCGATCGAGAAGGTCGGTGCCGAGCTCCGCTCGATGATGCCGTGGATCTCCTCCGGCAAGGTCTCGGTACGCGACACCTCCGGCGGTCAGGGCTGAGGCTCGACCCAGAAGAGAGCCGTCGCTGATCCCTCTGCGGCCTGCCCGACGATGTTCGACGGAAGTATCAAAACCGACCACTCGTGGTCGGTTTTGACCTTTTGAGCAGGGGCTGGTCGCTGAAGTCGGTGATGTCGCATTCGAAAGGGTTTGACAGTGCCGGTGGGGCGCATCGGTCGCCTGCTGATGGTGGCTGGGGCATGATGGTGCGGTGGGTGTACCGATTCGATGTGTCGTGTTCGACTTCGACGGGGTGGTTCGTCATCACGACTCGATTCACGAAGCCGAGGCAGCGCAGGCAATCGACCTTCGACCGGGCGAACTTGCATCGATCGCGTTCCAACGCGAACTGCTGGGTCAGATGGTCCAAGGTGGGATGACCCGCGACCAGTGGATCGTCGAGGTGGGTCGCCAGGCAAGTGAGATCGACGGCGTCGGCAGTCGTCGAGCGAACGCGCCGCGGGCTGTCTCGCGCTGGTTGGCCGACTGGGGCTGGGTGGAGCCCGAGATGGTCTCCATGATCGTGGCGCTCCGTGACCGAGGTCATCGGGTCGCCCTCTTCACGAACGGGACAGACACGACCCCGGCTGAACTCGAGCATCATCGCCTGACCGGCTACTTCGATCCGGTCTTCAACTCATGGGATCTGGGTGCAGCCAAACCGAACCCAGCCGTCTTTGTCCGAGTCGCCAATGACCTCGGGCTCGAGCCGAACGAAGTGATGTTCTTCGATGACACCCTCGCCAATGTCACTGCGGCGCAAGGTGTTGGTTGGCGAGCGCACGTCTTCCGCTCTCCGGTGGAGACGAGACACTTGCTCATCAGACACGGTCTTCTCGACTGAGGTCTTCCAACACTGAGGTCTTTTCAGCGGAGTCTCGCTCTCGTCTGGGGTTGGCCGTCGACAGCTCATAGTGCCGAGCTGGTGTACCGATAGATTCACCATGGCTCAGACTCGTCGGCGCGTTCTTTCCGTCATGCTTGCTTCATCAGCACTGTTGATGGGGGCATGTTCGTCGAACGAGGCGCCAGAAACGCTCCCGTTGCTGGACGAAACACCGGCGACTGCCAGGGTGACCACGTCGGAGGTGACAACGACGCAGGCGGCCGACGCTGATGCTGGGATGCCCGTTGGCGAGGACACGCTCGCCGCGCTCTCACCCGACCAAATGGCGCATCTCGAAGCCTGTGCGACGAGTGTGACCGACGCGGCTGCCGGCGTCCCGGCTGGTTCGGCGTCCTATGCCGATGATGTTGCTGCGGTTCTGCTGGCGCCGGAGTCGGATGTCATGGCTCTCTGTGGACCGGTGCTCCACCCATCCTCGGGCATCGACCAGGGCCTCATGATCTCGTTCATGTTCGAGCACCTGCCACCCGAGTTGCTCACGAACCTGAGTGCGCTGGCGCCGTTGCTGACCGGCGAAGGTTCGCCCGTCACCTCGCCGGGCATCGACGCCGGTGCCATTGATGGCGGTGCCATCGATGCGGGGGCCACACTTCAGGCCGGTCCTGTCGACTGAGGTCGACGATTGACAAGACCGGTCAGCCCGGTCAGTCGGGCGACCGCCAACGACCGTCGACGAACCGCGATGCCAGCCGTTCGGCCTCGGCGCGATCATCCGGATGGGTGACCTTGATATTTCGTGGGTCACCCCTGACCCACTGGGCCGAACCAGCACCAACGTGCTGCACGGTCTCGGCGCTGTCGACACCGGTGAAACCGCCGGCTTCGGCTTGGGGATACACCTCCAGGAGCAGATCAAGCGGGAACGCCTGCGGTGTCTGGACTCGCATGAGATGATCGGTGGGCCGCGGTCGACCCTGAGCGTCAACGATCGGTTCCTCGATCGGCGTCGTCGGGATCGTTCCGGTCGGGCTCTCGTCATCGAGGATTCGATCGAGAAGTTCGGTCGTGAGAAACGGTCGGGCCGCATCGTGTAGCAGCACGGTCGCGTGGCGCAAGTCGAGCTCGGCCGCAGCTTGTAGACCCGCCCACTCCGATCCCTGGCGGGTCGCTCCACCGGTCACCACCGCTGCGAGCTTGTCGATCGATGCTGTTGTCACGATGTCGGCGACAACTGCCTCGTCCCCATCACGAGCGACCACGATGATCGCGTTGACCCGCTCGTTGCGTTGGAACGTCGTCAATGAGTACGCCAGCACCGGTTGGTCACCGATCGGGATCAGCACCTTGTTGGCAGTGGCGCCATCGATGGTGGCACCGAACCGAACCCCCGAGCCTCCGGCGAGGACGATCGCGATCACCGGGGTCGCGTCGTTGGGAGGAGGTTGGCTCATTGCTGACAAGGTAGGGCTGAGAACGTAGGCTCCGACGATGCCCGTTGAGAAAACCCCCGGCGGATGTGCCATCGGCGAAGCGGCGTACTCGGTATCTCTCGACCAGCCGCGCGCCAGCATTCTCGCGTCGATCGGTCAGCTCGATCCGGCCGAGATCTCGGTGGTCATCGTCCTCGATCGTGCAGGCACCGATCATCCTGAGGTCGACCTGGTCGAGCTTCCGGTGCTGGCACCGAACGAGGTGGCGGCTCGCCTCTCGCCGATGACCGACGCCATCAAGCGTGTCGAAGCCAACCGGGTGATCGAAACGGTGGACCGCGAACAGTTCCGGATCGTCGGCGGACCCCTCGTGCTGTCGGTCGCTCGTGCCCAGCGGTGGGTGGCTCGGGCTCCTTCGTCGCCCTCTCCGCTCACCTCCTTGACCTTGGCTGCGCTACTGTCCGAACTCGTCGCCATCGAGCCCGATCTTCGTGTGATTGCGCTCGATCCAACAATTCAGGATCCAAACCTGTAGCAGGAGCACATCATGGGTGAATTCGTCAACGTCGAACCATCGAGCCACGACAAGGTCGCCATCATCCGCCTCGAGCGACCGAAGGTCAACGCCCTCAACAAGCAGGTCGGTGCCGAACTCTTGGCGGCGGCAAAAGAGATCGAGTCCCGCCCCGAGATCCGCGGCGTGGTGATCTGGGGCGGCCCGAAGATCTTCGCCGCCGGTGCCGATATCGCCGAGTTCCCAACCACCGGCGATCGCGATCCGTCCGACAACGTCGACGTGTTGGTCGAGGCGTTGTTCAAGATCGAGAACGACCCCAGGATCACCCCGGTCGGCAAAGTGCTCAGAAAG
>RCMY010001015.1_pt1 | contig 26738 bp, 24 predicted proteins | sample 2041341 | NCBI WGS metagenome assembly RCMY01 (sample SAMN09708234, study PRJNA481090) | Marine sediment metagenome, whole genome shotgun sequencing project.
GTGGCACGCCATAAGCTTGGAGCTGCGTAAGAGAATTGTTCGAAAATTAGTCGCAGCACGAAGTTTAGCTGTTTTCGGGCTGGCACTAATTAAACTAAGTCTATTGAACCGAGCGTATGATGAAAATCGTTAATATCCATGAAGCGAAAACGCATTTGTCACGCCTTGTTGAAAAGGTATGCGCGGGCGAGCCCTTTATTATCGCCAAAGCGGGCCGGCCGATTGCCAAGGTAGTGGCACTAGACGCGCCCGATCCGTCGGAAACCAAACGGCTGGGATTTATGGCAGGACAAATTGAGACGCCGGATGATTTTGATCAGCTCGGCGCAGATGTGATTGGCGATTTGTTCAACGGTGCAGAGAGCGCCAAATGAATCTGCTGCTGGATACCCACGTAATACTTTGGGCCGCCGGCACCCCGCAGCGCCTTTCAAAGAAAGCGGTGAAGTTGTTGTCGGATGAGGCCAATCGCCTTTATTTCAGTGCCGCCAGTTTTTGGGAGAACACTTTCAAATTAGGACTTGGAAGAAAAGACTTTCAAGTCAACCCGCGCCTACTGTTGCGAGGACTGCTGGACAGCGGCTGGCACGAGCTAGCAGTATCCGCTGCACATACCTGCTCGCTCGAACACCTTCAGCCTCTACACAAAGACCCATTCGATCGAATACTGCTTGCGCAAGCCGAGGTCGAAGGATTTTTATTGATCACGACAGACGCTCAGATTGCAAATTACCCGGGTTCTATCCAATTAATCTAGATTTCAGCTCGCTGCAAAACGACTCTGGTTCTGCTGTAAGCATGGGTTGATCCATACTTGCAGGCTCTAAATAAGTCTTGTTAGAGTTTGAGTCATTGCGCGCAGCTGCCGCATATTGCTCACGTTTGTTTTACAGAGAAACCCATGACGAACGATAATTTCGAACAATTCAAAGCGCTGCTGGAAAGCCGCCATTCGGTACGCGGTTTTTTACCCTGCGCTGTCGATAAGAATATTTTGCAGCAAGTCTTTAGCGTTGCGGGCCATGCGCCTTCCAACTGCAACACGCAGCCCTGGCAGACCGCCGTTGTCAGCGGCGAACGCTGCGACAGGCTGCGCGACAAACTCAGCGACGCCATGAGCAAAGGCATAATTCAAGTGGACTTCCCCTACGACGGCAAATACGAAGGGGTTTACCGGGAGCGGCAAATAGATTCCGCACGGCAGTTATATAGTGCACTTGGCATTGCGAGGGACGACAAAGCCGCGCGCGCTGCCTCATTCATGCGCAACTTCCGTTTTTTTGACGCCCCTCATGTGGCTTTTGTATTTCTGCCAGAACCGTTTGGTTTGCGTGAAGCCGGCGATGTTGGTATGTACGCACAAACATTGATGCTGGCGATGAACGCTGCTGGCGTTGCCTGCTGCCCGCAAACGTCATTGAGTTTTCATTGCGATATTGTACGCGAGGAGCTGGCGTTGCCGGTGCACTACCAGCTATTGTTCGGCATCTCGTTTGGCTATGAAGATGTTGAGCATCCGGCCAACAAAGCGCGGCCCGGGCGGGCAGCACTCGACGCTGCGGTGCAATTTTTCGAATAGTGGTGCTAGCAGCTCAAGCAGTCGCTCATAACCGGCTACGATGGATTGCGCTGCTTGCCAATCACGTTCCCAGACTGGCCATGCAGCGCGGTTGAGCGTGGCGAAACGTTTGCGTACAGTTCACCATCAAGCCATGAAATTACACGCATGCAATAGCGTGTTTCGTTTCTGCGCGTAATAGGCAGTAGTAATCTCCTCGGCAGCCAGGCTCGCCATAAATTTTGCTTGAATCACTTACGTGCCCTGCGTCACTTGGATTACAGAGGTGAATTTACACTACCTAATCAGAAGACATATTTAGCACGCGCACCAAATACCGCGCCTTCGTCCACAAAGTGAGCGTGTGAGCCTGCCAGTATCGGCACATCAAACGCCTCGGAATAGGCCTGTTCATCAAAAATATTTCGCCCGAAAGCCATCACCTCCCAGCTGTCATCGCGCAAGCCAAAACGCAGGTTGGCTTTGGTGTAGCTATCTATTTTATCCAGTGGGTCGTTATCTCCAGCGGAAAAAAAGTCGTCTTTGTAATTGGCTTCGCCGGTGGTGAAGAGCTCAATGCCGGTAGTGCCGATGTTGATCGCGTAGTCGAAGAAAACGCTGGCGCTGTATTTGGGCGCATAGGGTGCCTCCTCGCCCGTCAGGTCATTGTTAGTGGGCGCGCCAGGCGTGCCACACAGTGGGTCGGCGTCCAGTTGAATGATAGTACAGGGGGCGTCGGCGAAGTCATTAAACTCGGCATTCAGCCAGCTGCCGCTGGCACCCACGCGCAAGTTTTCGGTAGCCTGCCACAGCATGTCTAGCTCAATGCCTTTTACTGTTGCTGACGCATTGGTGACAGTAAACCCTAAGCCCTTGAACACCGCGATTTGCAGGTTGTCGTACTCGCTATAGAAAGCAGCCCAGTTGAGCGTCATGCCGCCACTTAACAGCGTGTGCTTGCCGCCTATCTCCAGTGCATCGACTTCCTCATCTTCAAATTCGAAATCGTCGCTGGGTACAGTTGGGTCATAGGGGGCAAACTCACCCTGTTGCAGGCCGCCCGGTTCGCCATCGTCAGCCGCTGTGAAGCCGCCGCTTTTGAAGCCCTGCGATAAACTCAAATACAATAAGCTATTGTCATTTACATCCCACTGCAGGTTGAGCGCGGGGAGCAAAGCGTCGGTGTTGCGGTCCTCGGTGTAGTTATAGGCGTAGGCATTGAAGATAGACGCCTGCAGATTGAGCAGGAAGGGGTTGGTATTGGGTACGTCGAGGCCGAGATTGCTGTCAAACAGATTCTGCACGCTCTCGACTGCTTTATTTTCGCGGGTATAGCGCAAACCCAGCGTTACGCGAAAAGCGTCGGTTATGTTAACGGTACCTTGACCAAAAACTGCCCACGAGTCCGAGTCGAGTTGATAGAAGTGGTTTCTGCCGGCCTGATCGGCACCATATTGCCCCCCGCTAAGCACCAGCAGGAGGTTGTCGACGCCCAATAGCTGAGGTGTTAGCCCACCAAGATTGGTGTCGATGGTAACGCGGCGATCAATTTCCAGATCACTTTGCTCATAATAAACCCCTGCGACGTAGTCGAAGAATTCGCCGCCGCCAGAGGTGATACGAAACTCCTGGCTGAACTGGGTAAATTGCTGGTCCTCATCGCGGGCGAGCAGCTGCAGCGGTAGTTGGTCTGCGTCCAGGCCGTCGACCAGTTCGTAGGCCGACCAGCCAGTGACGGAGGTCAACGTAACATCCGCGAGCTGCCATTCTATGTTGAGAGCAATATTGTCAGTTTGATTATCACTACTATTGGGATACTTGCCGATGCCTCTAACGCTGCGGTCTGGTCCCAGATTATTGTCTTTAAAGTTGGTGAATTCTTGCTGTGTCTGGTTGGCCAGTTGCGGATAGTTTGCATCAATTATCTGGTAAGCAACGCTGGCGAAAGCTGAGCGGTTGGGTAGTAAGCGATCGCGGCTGGCGGCGTCGAGATACAGTGTGGTAGCCGAAGGTGCCCCGCTACGCTGGTAATCCGCGTGGCTGTATTTCAGGTTGATGTTGAAGTCGTCGCCGGGCTGCCACACTGCGGTGAGCCGAAATAGTGTGTCTTCGAGTGCGGGCTCGTCTTCGTTGAGAAAGGTGTTTCGCATATAGCCATCTGTCTCACGGTATTTGCCGGCGAGCCGCAACGCGAACTGGTTAGAGAGCGAACCGCTGAGATAGCCCTCGGCAATACGCCCACCGTTTTCCTCACCGGTCAAAGCGAGGCTGCCGTTGAGTTTTTCGTCGGCTGCGGGTGATGCCGTGGTGACGTTGATTGCACCTGCCACGGTGTTTTTCCCGAATAACGTGCCCTGCGGCCCACGTAATACTTCGACTCGCTCAACGTCAACAAACGGCGAGCGATATTGTCTGCCACGGCCCATGTAGATGCCGTCGATATACATGCCCACCGACTGTTCAAACGCCTGGTTATTGCCAGAGCCCATGCCGCGCAAATAAATATTGGTGTTGGCCGCGACTTCGGCAATAAACAGGTTGGGAACGTAATCAGCCATGGCTGCCATATTGGCAATGCCGGCATCCTGCAGTTTTTCGCCTTGCAGCGCGGTGACTGAGATGGGTACGTCTTGCAGGCTCTGTGTGCGTTTTTGCGCCGTAACAATGACCTCCTCCAGCACTGGTTTATCGTTGGCTAGGGCTGTGGTTGAGACCAGCGTCATCGCTAAAAATGGCGGCGTTAAAATCAATGACGTTGTGTAAAGTAGTATCGGCATGGGAAACCCTTGCATTCCGTTGTTATGCGCACCATGGTGGTCGACGGCAGTGATGCTCTCGCCGCCTGCCATCATAGGAGTTATCTCTCGCGTTCGCTACAGAACTAATGCACAGCGTTAGAGCCGCCACGGCCAAACAGCAGGGCTATCTCCGCTTCGCTAAACTCATAGTGTTGGCCGCAGAACTCACAGTCCATTTTGATGCTGCCCTGTTCCTGCAGCAATTTCTCGGCCTCGTCCTGGCCAAGCGTATGCACGGCACTCAAACAGCGCTGGCTGCTGCAGCTACAGTCGAACATTATCGCTTTACTATCGTGCAGGCGCACGCCAAAACTATTGAACAATCGGTACAGCAGGGTTTCGTTGTCTAACGTCAGCATCTCTTCTGCCGTTAACGTGGCACCAAACTGCACGGCCTGCTGCCAGTCATCAGTGTCTGGTTGCTGCGATGGCAAAACCTGCAGCATCATCGCCACTACCTGTTGCGGCGTGCTGGTGAACCAGAACGCCGATGGTAGCTGTTCTGACTGGGCAAAATAATGTTCCAGACAGTCAGCCAGTGACTGGCCTTGCAGCGGCACGATGCCCTGGTATTGTTCGCCTTTATCGGGCTGCAGAGTCATTGCCAGCGTGCCGCCGCTGAGCAGTTCAATAAAGTTCTCGCTGTCGGCCTGATCCGCACCTCTGGCGATGCCGCGAATGGTACCGTTGCTATGGCATTCGGCCATGATGAGTGGAATCTGCCCCGTCGATCTGGCCTGGAGAATTAGCCGACCGTCATATTTTATGGTAGTGCTCAATAGCGTGGTGGCGGCGAAGAACTCGTTGAGTGTTTGCCGCACTACGGCGGGATAGTGCTGCATCGCCGTGGCCTGTTGCACACTGTTGCTCAGGCGCACGATCTCACCGCGTATGCCGGTTTGTTCGAGGGTAAAGCGTTGTACTGCGTCTTCCACTTTTACTTCCTTCTAGGGTACCGAACTATATCAAGCTGGTAGGGTGCGTTTGTAAACCGTCGGCTGGAGTTGGTGTACGCCACACTAGTCATAATCCTGCTCACGTAAGCGCTCCAGCACGCGCCGCTGCTTTTTCGTTGGCCGCTGCTCGGGCGGCAGCATACTCTCTCTGAATACCTTTCGCTGCGCCGCCGTTTGTTTACGTTTCTCAACGCTGTCGGCCGTTTCAGTATACAGCGCGGCTGCTTCAGTAGCGCCACGGCGCTGTTCGGCCAGCATCTCAACCTGGACGGTTTTCTCATCCCAGCCCTGGCGAATCGTCAGGCTGGCACCAACGCTAACTTCCTTGCTAACTTTGGCTCGCGCGCCGTCGTAGGTTACTTTCCCGCCCTCAATGGCTTTCTTCGCCAGGCTGCGAGTCTTGAAGAAGCGCGCCGCCCACAGCCACTTATCTAACCGCCCTTTTTTTGCTGTGGATCCAGTCATAGCTTTAGTCATGGTTTCAGGACACCGCCGGCGGCATGATTTCGTCAAAATGGTGAATGGCCGGAAAGCTGCCCGCCTCGCGTAGCGGTCGCTTACTATCGGGCTGCCTTAGCGTCAGTAGAAATTTGATGCCGAAGTCGTGAGCTGCCTGCAATACGCTTTCGGTATCGTCGATAAACAGCGTGCGCTCCGGTTCGAATGGCTCATCTTGTTGCAGGCGCTGCCAAAACAACGCTGTTTCTTTCGGTGCGGCATAATCGTGCGAGCAAATCATTCGGTCGAGATGCCCACCTATAGCGGTGCGTTCCAATTTGATCGCCAGGCTTTTACGATGCGCGTTGGTGATCAACACGGACCGCTTGCCGGCTTGCTGTAAAGCACGCAGAAAATCCAGTGTGTGCGGGCGCTCCACAATCTTATGCGCCACCTCGCGTTTCAATGCGTCGATATCGAGATCCAGCTGGTCCGCCCAATAGTCCATGCTGTACCAATTTAGCGAGCCGTACACTCGCGTATACATGCCTTTGATACGCTCGGTGGCATCTGCCGCTGTTTTACCATGTACTTGCGCATAACGCAGCGGTAAGTAGTGCTCCCAAAAATAGTTATCGAAATGTAAATCCAATAACGTGCCGTCCATGTCCAGCAACACGGTATCGATAGCTTCCCAACTCTTTATGCTCATACGATTCAATTCAAATGACTATGGTGTATTCTACCTAATCCAGTAGCGAGTGAATAATCTGCATTATGGTCGACAGTAAACGTGAGTTACCCGAAGTTGTCAGCGCACAGTGGCTAAGCCACAGCCGCCTGTTTCACGTTGAAGAACAACATCTCAAATTTAGTAATGGTGCAACGCGCGTCTACGAACGCTTGAATCCGGGCAAGCACACCGCGGTGATGATAGCCGCCATGCTTGATAGCGACACGATACTGCTGGCGCGCGAGTATGGCGCGGGGCTGGGGCGTTACTATCTGTCGCTACCCAAAGGAGCCATAGATGCAGGCGAAACGCCAACAGAAACCGCCAACCGTGAGCTAATGGAAGAGGCCGGCTACGGTGCTAACAAATTGGAAGTGATAAAAGAGTTCGCGCTGTCACCCTCGTATATGGGTAATCGCGTTACCCTGGTTTTAGCCCAGGACTTATACGAGAAACGCATGCCCGGCGACGAGCCGGAAGAAATACAAATCATCCCCTACAAAATGGGCGACATTGACTCGCTGATCGCCAGCGATGATTTTATTGAAGCCTATGCCGTTGCAGCCTTACTAATGATTCGCGAGCGGCAGCGCAGCGGCCAGCTCTGAAGGATATTGAACGTGGACTATACGCGCCTTGGCGAGCAGCTAATTCCTTTGGCTCGCAAAGCAGGTCGCGAGATATTGCGTTATTACGCCGATGTCGCAGCGCTAGAGGTACTAACCAAGACTAACCAGACACCTGTGACTGCAGCCGACCTTGCCGCGCACCATATGTTGGTTGCAGGCCTGCGCGACCTATATTCCGCTATTCCGATTTTGTCTGAAGAGGACACGTCGCCGATGGTGCTGGAAGAGCGTCAACACTGGCCCACGCTGTGGTTGATTGATCCACTGGATGGCACGCGCGAGTTTTTAGACCGCAGTGATAATTTTTGTATCAACATAGCCCTTGTTGAACACGGCGCAGCACGCTTTGGTTTCATTTATATTCCGGTTAGCGATACGGCGTATTGTGGAGTGGTCGGCCAGGGTGCCTGGCGTCAACGCGGCGAGACTCGGCAAGCTATCACCTGCCGCCCTATTCAGGGCAGCGAGTCGGTGACCTTGATTGCCAGCCGCAAGCGCAGCAGGCAAGCGTTACTCAAGCTTGAACAGCGCCTGGCCACACGGTTTGACCAGGTCGAGCGTCTCGGCGTTGGCAGCGCCATCAAGTTTTGCCGCATGGCCGAAGGCGCGAGCGATATCTATGCCTGCTTTGGCCCAACCTCTGAATGGGACACAGCCGCCGGGCAGGCGTTGATCGAAGCGGCAGGCGGGCGCATGTTCGGCCTCGGGCAACAGCAGTTTCGCTATAACCAGCGCGCCAGTCTGCTCAACGGCGGTTTTTATGTGCTGGGAGATTCGAGCTACGATTGGCTGCCATTGTTGCCGCTGGAAAAATAACAGCGATACTCAGCGGCAAGAAATGGCAATCGACCTAAGCACTCTTATTGCTATTAATATAAGCGCGTAACTGTTTCTGATCCGGCCACTGGGTGCGTTCGATGAAATAGACCAGCGCCATTTGTGCTTCAGCCTTGTCGGAATACGGGCCCATATCAACGTTTTCACGAGTGGTGTAATACCAGCCGTCGTCGCGTTTAAAAAAGCGCTCGCTGCGCGTGTAAATAACGTTTGTCTGCGACCCGTTTTTGTTGGATGGTTGTGAGGATGCTTGCCCTGCCATGTTGACTCTACCGCTTCGTCTGAGGAAAAAAGTGAACGTTAATCGTTGCCTCTTTAAAGAATAGAATAAATCAGGGTTAATGCCAGTGAGACGAAGATTTGGTGCGAGCTGCGCATGGCGAAAACTTTGGCAGCACAATTTTCTTGCGATTCATTAGCACGCGTCTGCAACATCAGGCTAACGGTCAGCATCACAAACTCAGCTTAAACCCGCCATAAAAGAACCGCCCAACCGGGTCGTAAGCCGCGTCGAAGTTGCGATTGCTGCCAGCGTCCAGGCCATTAGGAATAAAAGGACCGGTCTCGTTGTCGATGTTGTTTACGCCGAGGAACAGCTGATAGCGATCCATTTCACCAAATTGGTAGCTGCCGTAAAGGTCGTGCGTGGTAATAGGCTCTACTTTGAAATATTCGGGATCACTGCTGGATACTTCGATGTCGTCAACGGCTGAGCCGATATGGTTTGCCCGGTAACGCACGCGCCAGTTCGCGTAGCCCCATTCCAGTACGGCGCGATAGCTGTGTACAGAATTGCCGATTTCGCCGCGCCGTTCCGAGACAACTTCCGTGCCGCCAGGGCCGTCGAATCGATCTTCAAGCTTACGGATGTGGGTGTATAAGGTATGAAAGTTGAATTGCCCGGCAACGAACGGTAACTCAAAATCATAGGCCAGGGTTACGTCAACGCCGCTGGAGCGAATCTTATTCAGGTTTTCGTCCTGATTGATCACACGTGAAATCTGCCCCGCCGAACCTCGATCGATTACATCGCAGAAGCGGTTGTCGCTTGCATTCGGCGCTTCATAACAAAGATCAAGCGCCTCCTGGGTAGACACCGAAGCGATGGCATCATCTATTTCAATGTCGTAGTAGTCGGCGATCAGCGTAAGACCGGGTAATATGCGGGGCGTCAAAATCACGCCGAAAGTAACCGTTCTGGCGCTCTCTTCTTGCAACTCGAGATTACCGCTATTGGGCGCGAACACACTGTCTTCCAAGGTGACAAACTGGCCTTCTGCGTCTACCGCTACCCGTACGCCGGGGTCGGCCAAACAGTTGTCGGCAACCACACCCGTGGAGGCCGCAGTGATGCCATCGCAGGGATCATTGGGGCTATCGAAATCGCCTCGCAGCGTTGAAAACAGCTCGATGATGTCTGGTGCTCGCTCGGCGGAGGATACTTGCGCACGAAAACGAATATCATCGACAGGCGCCCAGGAGAAGCCCAGTTTCCAACTATCGGTTTTGCCTATGGTGTCGTAGTCAGCAAACCGTACGGCGGCCTCGATATTTAAAGTGTCTATCACGGGAACGTTGAACTCTGCGTACACTTCGGTAACATCATAATCGCCGCGTATGTCGGGTATCTCACCGGAGTTCGTGAGTCCGGCCTGAGTCACCGGGTCGCCCTTGGTACGCTGCACTTCACGGCGATGATCGATACCGATCGCTGTCTGAACGTGGCCGGCGGGCAATTCGAACAGGTCGCCCAATAATGCTGCGCCAAACGTAGTTTGTTCAAGCTTGGTGTCCAATTGGTCGTTGGCGCGGATGTAGGCTGCCATCGCTGGTGTGATCGATCCTTCGCCAAACATATTCAGCGGTACGCAGCCGGCATCGCGCGCGCCCGCGTCGACGCAGCGAAAGCCGGCGGGGTTGGCTGGGTCCGGTTCCACATTGATCGCAAACTGAATGTTTTGATAGTTAAGCTGGTTGCGGCGTAGCTGGTCTTGCTTAAAGCGGCCGTAGCCAGCGTAGACGGACCAATCCCAATCGTTGAAGACTTGACCTTCCAAGCCGGTCCAAAAGCGCAAAGTATCGCGTTTGGATTCGCGCGCGTCGCGGCCAACCTCATTGAAGCGGCGCCGCCAACTGACACTGTCGGTGCGCGTTTCTTCTACTTCCGGCGGTATAAACGGATTGTCTTCTGGAATATTGCCAATTTCGTTTTCGTCGTCAAAAGTGCCGAATGTGTCTCCGTCATCGGCAAAGTTTGGCGGGCGAATGGCTTCGGTATCGATGCGCGAATATTGCATGCTGGTAAATGCTTTCAACCCCGGACCGAACTCGTAGTCGGCTTTGAGCGCGGCCGAAAAGCGTTCCCGCTCGGGAGACACCTGTTGTAACGGTCGGAAATTGAAGCCGTCGCGGTCAACGTCGAAGCCGTCGGCCGGGTCGCGACCATCGTTGGGTGCCAGCGATTGATCGTTAAACCACACGCCGCCAATATTCCACGCATCGCCGCCTTCGAAGCCCCCTCCGGGTATGTTCGAACTGAGGTCCGGGACAAACTCACCCGCGTCGAATTCCAGGGGCTTAACGGCGAAGTCACGGTCGGCAGCGGACACTGCCGTTTCCTTATCGAAGCTGAAACTGGCCATGATGTTGCCGCGCTCGGCGGCGAAATTCTTGCCAAGCGTTAAATCGACGGTGGTTTCCTGTTCGCCGCCGTCTACCGAATCGCCGTAGCGCGTCGCCAACTCGACGCCTTCGAATTTGTCTTTCAGGATGATGTTGACCACACCGGCAACAGCATCTGAACCGTACACGGCAGAGGCACCTCCGGTGCTAACTTCTATTCTCTCGACGAAGCCCGCCGGCACGCTACCCAGATCCACTTGTTGCGATGTACCGCTGCTGGAGACGGTGCGGCGTCCATCGATCAGGGTCAGGGTTCGGTTAGTGCCCAGATTACGCAAGCTAACGCTGCTCAGCCCGGCGTTTTGCGTACTGGCCAGCGTGCTTTCCGGCGACAAACCTATTGACACACCGGGCAGTTGCGTCAGAATTTCGCCCAAATCCACCGACCCCGCCGCCGCGATTTCAGGCGCGCCGAGAACCTGGGTTGGAATAGCCGTCACCAGATTTGATTTAGGAATTCTCGAGCCGGTAACGACGGTTTCTTCCAGCACACGCTTTGGCTGCTCGACCGCCTTGGCGGCGCTGCTTTCGGGCTGCGGGTCTGGCTGATCTTCCTGGATGCCGGTATTCGCTGTGGCTTCAAGTTGGGCGAGTCGCGTATCGACTTTTGCCGTTTTCGCACGAATACCGGCTACGCCAACCTTGCCGACCGCGACCGGCTCCAAATCGGTATCCTGTAAAATCGCCGCCAGCGCTGCGCGCGCCGTGTAGGTTCCGTCAAGCGGGGCTGATACAACGCCACCAGCGATATCGCTGAAATAAAGCACTTCGATTCCGGTTTTTGCCGACAGCGCTTTTACCGCCGCCAGTAGCGGCTGCGCGGCGATTTTTAGCTTGAATTGTTTTTCCGTAGCGTTATCTGTGCGGGCATTGACCGGTTCGGCCACGCTATTAGTGTGTGCCAACGTGGCGCAGCCGAGCAGCAGTGCGATCTTCCAGTTGAACATGTTCAACCCCCCCCCCTAATTTATTATCGCCGGGCTTAACGACAGCCTGCACTCACCGTTTCAGCCTGCTGCTTACTCACTTGCCTTGTTGTCAGCCTGATACAACACCCAGCCGTCAGTGGCTGGGTCCGGCTCCACGCGGATATCACCCACAGTTTTAAGAAAAGCCAGCAGTGTTTCCGGATCGCTGGCATTAAAAACACCGCTGATGCTGCGCGTGGCAATACGCACATCGCCTATGCTCAATCTTCTACGGTTATAGCGATTCAGTTCCCGTGCCACGAATCGCAGCGGCTCGGCGTCGAACACCAGGCGTCGCTCGGTCCAGGCGGTGGTCTTTTTGAAGTCAACTTTTCGGGGTGCGCTAATATCCCCAGACTTAAGCACTGCTACCTGGCCGCCGCGCTGCAGGCGTACAGAAGAAACGCTGTTGTCTTGCCTGAATTTTTGGTCCGCGCCCTTGATCGACGTAACGTTATTGCTCGCTCGGACGGTGCGCGAGGAGGAAACCGCCACCTTGCCTTCAACGACCGTTACAATCGTTTGTTTGGCTTGCCGATAGACATTAAAACGCGTGCCGATTGCTTCCACAACGCTGCGGCCGGCCTTCACTCGAAACGGTCGGGTGGCGTCTTTGTGAACATCGAATATGGCTTCGCCGGTGGTGAGCTCCACCACGCGGCTGGTTTGGGTAAAGCGTAGGTTCAGCGTCGAGCGGGTATTCATGTTAACCACGGAACCGTCGGCAAGCACCACTGAGCGCAGTTCACCGACGTCGGTGCTATACGTTTGGTCCGGCGCGGTTAGCGTATCGATATCAGTGGGGTCGATAGCAAAATATCGTGCTGCCATTGCCAACAGCACTATGCCCGCAGCACCACCGATCATGCGCCGCATGCGCATGCGACGCCGTGCAGGTGGCGGTACAGCATGCGCTGGTTCATCACTAGTAACAATGTCGACCACATTAAGTCGAGCGGCGTCGACCAGGGCCTGTACATGCGGAAACGCTAAAGGGTTTGCAGTCGCGAACTCCGCGTGCAGCGCACTGACCTGTAAAAACTCTTCAATGTGCTGTGGCGAGCGCTGCAGCCAGGCGCTGAATTCGCGCAGTTCGGCTTCCGTCACAGCTGCATCGGCGTCTTCAAGCCGCATTAGCCAATCGGCGGCTTGCTCTGCAATGGCTTGCAGAGCCATTAAATCTTCATTGCTCATTGTTGTCAGGTCCTCGGGTTTGCAGCTCAAGCCTTAGCTGTGCATACCCTTTAACTATGTAGCGCTTTACCCGTCGCTCGGAGATGCCGAGGTGTTGCGCGATATCTTGATAGCGCATGCCGTAATGCCATTTCAAAATAACAGCGGCCGAATATGCCGGCGGTAGTTGCTTGATCGCTTCCTGCACAGTTGCGAGCATTTGCTGCTGCTCCGCAGGCTCTCCTGTTTCGCTACCTGCCAATGATTCAAGCGCATCGCTACTGTGCAGCTGCTCGCGTCGCTGCCGCCCGCGCCATTCGTCAAGCACGTGCATGGCCACACGATAAACATAGGCGCGCGGTTCATTCACCAGCTCAGGAGTTTTAACCCGCAGCAGCCGTAAATAAACTTCCTGCGACAAATCCTGAACATCGGCGTCGTTGGCTATGCCGCGACGCAAAAAGCGCATGAGCTGTTGGTGAAATTCACCGTAGTACTTACTGGCCAGGCTGATGCCGGAAGAGCTATTGTTCAAATCACGGTTTTGCATAACGATGACGTAGTTGGTCTCCATGTTATATAAGGGGGCGCTAGATCCCATTGTGGGCCCCTTCAAGCTACAAACATTTGCCGTGGCTGCATTTTAAGGCACCGTCAGTTTTAAGCTAGTACGGCGAATGTTGTTATTTACGCTTTATTCGCAGCACTGCACTGGCGTTTACTCACGGGAAAAGTGTGGGCTGCCTGTCTGCGCCCACAACTGAATCACGCGTGGTAAGCATTTTTCCGGCGCATTGTCTGAGTTCGCAACAGCGCGAATTTCGTCATAGTGAATAGAGGATTACTGTCTATACTTTAAAAATCAATCATAAAACGAACAAATTTGCGGGCTACCACAGTGTTTTCATGGACCGATAAACTGCGCAGCGAAAAGCTGGGACTGACGATGATCGGTGGCTCGTTGCTTGTTGTTGCTATCATTGTGGCGCTGCTGGCGTACTACCAGCAAGCGGCCGATCTGAACCGTATCCGCGCACAGGGGCTGAGTCTGGCGCAGTTGGTTTCCGAAGTGCCGTTCGAGCAGCTGCTGGCCGAGCAGTCACAAAACACCTTGCACATTGTCTATCAAAGTCAGCCAAAGTCGGAACTTGCCTACGCCGCAGTGGTAACTACTGAGGGCATGCCGCTGGCCCAGATTACTGCGCCCGGCATCGTCATACCGCAGCCTGACGGCGGCGTGAACCCCGGCAGCTGGATTGGCGAACGTACCACCACCCTGAGCAACGGCGCAGAAGTTATTGAATACTATGCGCCGATTCTGTCAGCTGGCGAGCTTGAGGGATTTATCCGCATCGCCTATTTTTTCCCGAAATTTGCCGTCAATATTGGTCAGTTGCCGTTAATGGCGTCGCTGGCCTTGCCGGTTTTTCTGCTAACCCCGCTATTCTATTTCCTGTTGCGCCGGGAAATTCGACCCCTGCGCCAGACCCATCAGCAGGTCGTGCAACAAATGAGCAGCAACGACTGCGATCCGCTTAAGCTGACGATGGGCGATGAACTTGCCGAGTTCGCTACAAACTTCAACAATTTTTTCAAGACGGCGACCGGCAAAATTGCCAGGCTGGAAAATGAACGCGCATCGATGCTGGCATCCGGAAAAATACTTGATTATAAATTCAATAAATTTGAAGCCATGCTGGAAGCGATTCCCGATGGGCTTATTGTGCTCGACGAAAGCGGCACCGTTATCTTTGCCAATTCCAAACTGCGGCCGGTGGTCGGCGTTGCCGTCAGTGAGGTGTTATCGCGGCCGCTGGGAACCTGGTGCAACAACAGCGAGCTGTTCCATTTTATCGCGCGCTGTCAAAAATCTAAAAGCGTAGCCGTCAGCCCTATACAGATCACCTTGCAGCAGGGCGAGTTAAGCAGGCGCATTGCAGTCAGTGCACACCCACTGTTTGCCGAAGGCGACCAACACAAGCTGCTGGGCCGTCTGCTGTTGCTGCGCGACACCACTAAAGAAGCTGCCGCCGAAGCCAGCCGCGACGAGTTTATCGCCCACATATCGCATGAATTGAAAACGCCGCTGCATACCATGGGCGTGTATATAGAGGAGTTGCAGGGTGCCGCCGCCAATGACGACGCCTTCCGGGTTGAAGGCTTGAACGTCTTGCATGATGAAACCGAAAGAATGGCTGATTTAATCAACAATATCCTCAGCATTACCAAAATTGAAAATGGCAGCCTGGCGATCGATCGACAACGCGTCAAACTGGCCGACTTGCTAAACGATGCACTGGCCAGCGTAAAGCGTAGCGACAAAGGTAAAGATATCAGGTTTGTCGCCGATATTCCCGACGGGGTCGGCGCCGTGGCGATCGATAAAAACCTGATGCGGGTAGCGATCAATAACTTGCTGACCAACGCCATCAAATACAACCGGCCGGGTGGCGAAGTCACGCTGGAACTCGAGGAGCTGCAGGAGTCGGTGCGCATTGTAGTTAAAGATAGCGGCATCGGCATTAGCGATGCGGACCAGCTAAGAATTTTCGATAAATTCTACCGCAGCGAACACGACAGCGTACGCGAGCGCACCGGGCATGGCCTGGGGCTGGCGTTGGTGCGCGATATTGTCAATTTGCACAACGGGAAAATCAGCGTGAACAGTGAGCTTGATAAAGGCAGCGAATTTGTTATCGAGTTCTACAAAGAGAGCGAACAGCTCAGAAAGGCGGGATAACAATGAAAAAAGTACTATTGGTCGACGACGAACAGCATATATTGAAGGTGATGCAAACTGCGCTTGCGCGCTATGGCTATAGCGTTAGCACGGCGCTCAATGGAGTCGAAGGCCTGCAAAAATATAACGCCGAAAATCCCGACGCCATTATTGTCGACATCGATATGCCGCGCATGAATGGTCGCGAATTGTGCTCGGCTATTCTCGCGGAAGACTCCCATCCGCCGTGCAAAATATTTATTTCTACCGGCTGTGCGCTGCGCGACCTGCGTGCCTGGGCCGAGCAGTTTGAACAGATCATGTTTATGGAAAAACCCATCAGCATGCGTACCGTCGCTGATCGGCTGGCGCACCATCTAGGCGAGTAGTGAGCGCCAGGGCACCGTATTAAAATGGATATGCGCTTAAACGCCATCGCGTTTGAAAAATACTATCATCTGCTAAAAGCAGGCTCGCCGCAGCTTGCCGGCATGATAATTTATGGTGCTCACGACCTGCCACAGTGGTTAAACAGCGACTGCCAAATCGATGCAGCCACAATTAAGCTTATGGCGCAAAGCCAATCCGGTGCAGAGGCTGGCGCTATTAACCTGACCGGCAAGTATCAGTCGTTTTGCTATCCGCTGGACGCAACTAATGATGCGGCAACTGCCAGACTGGTTTTAGTGCTTCACGCCGCCGACTTGCAGCAATGCGATGACGGCACGCACCCCTCTGCACGCAGTTTTGCCACAATTGCGCAATTAATCAGCCATGAGTACCAGCTACACGACGAAATCGATTCGCTGGCGTCAGAATTGGTAGAGCGGTACGAGGAGTTAAACCTTATCTATCACACCGACGATCAGATCAGTGACTTCTCCACCGGAAAGCTCGCGATAAAAAACATAGTTGAGCAATGCATACAGCACCTCGACATAGACATGGCGCTACTGGTGGTGCCGAATAGGGAAATTTTCGTGGTCGCACGTTCCAGCGATTGCAGCATAGCCGACGACAGCGAATACATTCAGACGCTGCAACAAAAACTGCTGGATCATATGCAGGTCGAACCCCGGCAGTTCGTGGTAAATAGCGCGCAGGAAGCGGCACGGTTGCAACTCAACATTGGTGGCGAATACAAGCTTGTTTGCAGTCCCGTAGCGGCTGAAGATAACCGGGCGTGTGGGGTAATCGCGCTGCTGAAGGGAGCCGAAAAATCTGATTTTACCAACAGCCAGCGTAACCTGTTAGGTGTGCTGGAGCACAAAGTTGCGAAGATCATTCAGCAAAGTTATGACAAATTGACCAGTCTGCTCAATTGGGCCAGTTTTCAGCACATACTGGAAGCCGAGCTTGGTGCTTGCAGCGTGCAGGAAGAAAATTGCCTGTTAATGCTGGATGTGAATCAGCTGCACGTGGTCAACGATATGGGGGGGTTTGACGCGGGCGACGCGCTACTGATAGATATTGCCGATACGTTCAGCCAGCAGCTGGCCGATTGCGGCATCGTTGCCCGCCAAAGCGGCGATGTATTTGTCGCTCTGTTGCGTCAGTGCGATGTGACGCAGGCAGAAATTTTGGCGTGCGAGTTACAGCGCAGCATCAATGACAAAGGTTTCAGCTGGCAAGCAGAAGCGTTTCGTATCAATGTCAACATTGGCATAACGCCGGTGCAACCGGGCACCAACGCTAAAACAGTCATTAGCGCTGCCGAGCACGCGCTGGCGGTTGCGGGCGAAAAAGGTATCAACCGCATAGAAGTCAATCGAGTATCGAACACCGAGACCAGTGTTAGAAAGAATCGCATCGCCTGGGTCAATCGCGTTCACGATGCCTTACGCAATGACCGGTTCGAACTGCATTGCCAGGCGATTTACCCAACAGCAAACCAGGCTGAGCCGCACCATTACGAATTACTGATTCGCATGCGCGACGAGAACGGTGAGTTGGTGGCACCGTACAATTTTATTCCCGCCGCCGAGTATTACCAAATAATGCCCGAAGTTGATCGCTGGGTTATTCGAAAAACGTTACAGACGCTGCATGAAGAATGGGAGACGCTGCGCCACTTTCCATACAGTTGGGCGATCAACCTTTCGGGACAAACTTTTTCACAACCTGACTTCAAAGCATTCATTGTTGGTGAGTTAAGGAATTCAACCGTACCGGCAAGCCGATTGGGGTTTGAAGTGACCGAAACCGCGACCGTAGAAAAACTCGCCGATGCGCAGCAACTGCTGACTACGATTAAGTCGTTTGGCTGTGATGTTTACCTGGATGACTTTGGCACCGGGCTGAGTTCATTTAGTTATCTTAAGAGTCTACCGTTCGACTTTCTAAAAATCGACGGCAGCTTTATCAAACAGATCACCGAAGACCCGGTTTCCGAAGCCATGGTCGTTGCGATAAAAGACATGGCGCAGGTCACTGGCTTGAAAACCATCGCGGAATTTGTTGAGAACCAGAAGATCATAACCTGCCTGGAGAGAATTGGAATTGAATACTTGCAGGGCTATGGCCTGCATGCGCCCGAGACTATGCACAATATTATTGCCGGCCTTAAAAGTCGGCGTGCCGGCCTTGCCGCCTAATCCATAGCATTACGAAAAATAACGAGAATATAAGCCGTGAACGCCGAGTCCAACCTAGACAAGCAAGGCATTATGCGCACGCAGATCGGCGTGATGACCTACATCGCACCGCATGGCAGTTTGCTGACCGATGAAGGGCTGCGCGAGTTACAGGACTGCGCAGCGCTATGCATGCTGGAAAATCAGATTAATCTGGTGTTGGATTTTTCCAAGGTGGAACTGGTCAACAGCAAGCTGCTGAATATACTGCTGGACATACAGGACAAGCTTATTCGCCTCGGCGGCACACTAAAAATCGCCAGCGCGCGCGTGTTGCTGAAAGAGGTCTTCCGGGTCACCGGTATGCATGAAAGTATCCACATGATGGAGCTGAGTGCGGTGCCGGCGCTGGAGGATGAAAAGTCTCCTGGCAACTTGCGCCTGGGTGACCGCCTGGCGCAGAAAAATATCGTCAGCCAGGAACGGCTCGAAGAAGCGATGGCGTTGCAGAAGAAGACGCAACGTCGACTTGGCGACATTCTTATCGAAAAGGGCTGGGCTTCGGAGCTCGATGTTTACCAGGCGCTGGCGGAACAATTTCAACTGCCGTTCGCGAAACTAAGGCTCGGCATGTACGATCCGGCCGAAGTCTTCGAGCTAAGCAAAGACACGGCGGAGCGGCTGCTGATGCTGCCGTTGTTTCGGGTGCGCGGCGTGTTGAGCATTGCCACTGCCGACCCCCAGGACATGCCCTCGCTAGCTGAAGTTGAAGAAAGACTGGGTGTGCAAGTTGCACCCGTGCTGGCGCGCCCGGAAGACATACGCCGCAATATTCAGGAAGCTTATTCGTACAGCGAACTGAATGAAGACCTGGTTGCCGACCTGGATGAAAACTTCGAAGTGGTCGACAACGCGCAGCTGCAAGACTACGACGCCATCGATGAACTGGCCGCCGGCAGCCCGGTTATTAATCTGGTGAACTCCATCATTCAACGCGCCGTGCGTGACGGTGCCAGCGATGTGCATATCGAACCGTCGAAGCATAAATCGCGGGTGCGGTTTCGTATCGACGGCGTGCTATACGAGGTGATGACCCCTTCGGCCAATGTGCATCCCGCGCTGATATCGCGCCTTAAAGTCATGGCCAACCTCGATATTGCCGAACGCCGTATGCCGCAAGACGGGCGGATTCAGGTGCAAACCAGCGGTCGCCAGGTAGACCTGCGGTTTAGCTCCTTGCCCGGCCTGTTCGGTGAAAAAGTCGTGCTGCGCGTACTCGATAAAAACCAGGCGATTCTTAATCTGAATAAATTAGGCATGCGTGCAGACGACGTGCAGGAGTTTAAAGAATTGCTGCAGCGCCCTTACGGCTTGGTTTTGGTTACCGGGCCAACCGGCAGCGGTAAAACCACCAGCCTGTACGCCGCGTTAAATCATCTTAACAGCACCGAGAAAAACATCGTCACGATTGAAGACCCGGTGGAATATCAGCTGGATATTATCAATCAGAATGAAGTGAAGGCAGGTATAGGCCTGACCTTCGCCAAAATGTTGAAACATATACTGCGGCAAGACCCCGATATTGTCATGGTCGGCGAGATTCGTGAGCGGGAAACCGCTGAAATTGCCGTCCAGGCCGCCTTGACCGGCCATCTGGTGTTGTCGACCCTGCACACCAACGACAGTATCGGCGCCATTACCCGTATGATCGACATGGGGGTGGAACCCTACATGTTATCGTCGGCGTTGCTGGGGGTGGTGGCACAACGCTTGCTGCGTACCGTCTGCCCGATGTGTAAAACAAAATTCGTGGCGCCGCCGGATGTCGTGACGCGCTACGGCTGGAACCCTGAAGACAATATCCAACTGGCGCGGGGGCGTGGTTGCCCCGAGTGTTACGACTCGGGCTATCGGGGCCGTGTTGGCATACACGAAATTCTGCAAACCAATACCGAGCTGCAGCAATTGGTAATGGCCAACCCCAGTCGGGATCAATTGAATGAGTACCTGCTGAAGAACAAGATCAAGACGCTGTTTTCACACGGTCTCGACCGCGTCGCGGCGCGTGAGACAACGCTTGAGGAGCTATCCCGAGTGGTCAACGTATAAAGCGAAGCGAAGCAAACCATGGCAATTGAATTCGATGACCTTAACATGCCGCTGCTGCAACCCGGCGCTGCGACGACGACCGCGAAAAGCGCGGGTCTGTTTGCGTCGCTGGGCCGCAGCAAGCTGACCACCAAAGACCGTATGTTTTTTACCGAGCAGTTAAGCCTGCTACTGGAGACCGGCAATAGCCTGATTGAGTCGCTACGCAGCGTGGCGGCACACTCGCAAAACGGGCTACTGCGCAGCGTGATTGAGCAAATGATTGTCGAAATCACCGAAGGCAACTCTTTTTCCGCGGCACTGCAAAAACAGGGAGATCTGTTTCCGACGACTTATATCAACCTGATCAAGGCTAGCGAAAACGGTGGTTTTACCGCCGCCGTGTTAGCCGAGCTGCTGGCAATGGATGAAAAAAAAGAGCAGCTGGACGCAACGCTTAAGTCGGCACTGTCTTACCCGGCGTTTCTAATGTTGTTCTCCTTGGCGGTTGTTATCTTCGTGTTAGTCGTCGTGTTCCCAAAGTTTGCCGAGATGTTCGTCAATATTGCCGATGAATTGCCCATGTCGACTGTCTTCCTGATGTGGCTAAGCGACAAGCTGCTAAATTATTGGCCCATTATTATTGGCGGCATCGTCGGCTTGCTGTTGTTTGGGCATCACTGGCTAAAAAGTTCCGGCGGCAGCCAATTTATCGACACCGCAAAGCTGCGCATTCCCTTTGTCAGGCAAATATTTACCGAGCTGTATGTGGTGCAGTCAATGCGGGTAATGGGACTGTCGTTGGGCAATGGCGTCAGTGTAATGGACACCCTGGCCTCCTGTCGCGATGTGGTGCGCAACCATCACTACCAACAGTTTATGTACTTTCTGCAAACCTCAGTGCAGGAGGGTAAAGGCTTGAGCTACGGCTTTAAACAAACCGACCTGGTACCTAATATCGTGCAGCAAATGGTCGTCACCGGCGAGGAGTCGGGCAGCCTGCCCAAGGTGATGGATCGCATTGCCAGTTACTACGAGCGCCAGTTGGATAAGCGCCTGACGATGCTGGCAAAAGCGGCTGAACCCGCCATGTTGCTGATTATGGGTGTGGTCGTCGGGCTTCTGGTCAGCTCGCTGATTCTGCCCATATTCAAGCTATCGCGCGCGGTTACATGATTTCGATAAATAATATTCTGCACATTTGTTATTTTCTACTAATCTTTGTTGAGGAGTCGCAGTCTAGCGCGCCAGGTTTTGCTGGCTGAGTAGCCCGCTGGACGGGTAACGCGAGTCGTTAAACATATACGGAAAGCAAGGTTCAGGAATTATGCAGTTTTCATTTATTCAAAAAGGTTTTACGTTGGTAGAGCTGTTAATCGTGGTTATTATCCTGGCCATTTTGGCGGCTATTGTGGTGCCGCAGTTTGCCAGTACGACGAGAGATGCCAGTATCTCCGCGCTGGACTCGAACCTCTCCAATATACGGTCGGTCATTGATCTGTACGCGCAGCAACACAATGGTGAATTCCCCGCCAAGAAAGCAGTGACGGCGTGTGTCGGTGCACCGGGTAGTTACACCGCGGTACTTGAAACCCAAGCAGCATTCCTCAATCAACTGGCTTACTACAGCAACGCTAACGGCGTGGTTTGCAATGTGCGAAATGACGGCGTAAGCGACTATCTTTTGGGTCCGTATTTGACCAAAGCAGAGATTCCCGCAAACCCGATTACCGGTATCGGAACGATGGCAATTGTCAATACAGGTAACCTGGAGATGTCAGGCAACGCAACGCCAGCAGGTTGGAAATACGACACGCTGTCGGGTAAGTTTATCGCCGATGATGACGACCTCGATCCCTCAGGCAAGGGTTACGATGAGCACTAACAGAGCGTAAGCAACTTGACTTACGCCTATGTTATGCCAGCCAAGCCGAGGCTTAACGCTAGCTGAATCGCGGAACCCGGCTGTAAGCTGCCCGGTAACCGCAGTTGCCAGCCAAACAGGCCACACGCTCGTCGAGATGATTATCGTGGTAATTATCATCGGCCTGGCGGCAGCGCTAGCCATGCCATCCGCAACACCCGCTCAACAACAACAATTAGACTTCGCCGCTGCCGCCGTGGCCGACGCTTTCCGCTTCGCGCGGGAGGAAGCGCGGCGCACTGGCGTTATGCATGGTGTCACCACTGACATCGCTAACGACCTGGTTCGCGTGTTTCGCCTCGACGAGGGGCCTGATCCCAATCTCAAGGTGTTTGACGACGTGCGCCATCCGCTATCGAAGCAGCCGTACGCGATACAGCTTGGCCAGTCACCTTACGGCCGTGTCGCACTGGTTGCCGTCGACGGACAGATGGTCGGGACCTGCGATGACCCTGGTAATATTGCATTCGATTCAGCCGGGGTAGTGCGCTGTGTCGAGCCGACGACGACCCGCATCGATAACCCCTCCGTCGATCTCAGCACTGGCCAGTTAACGCTGACTGTGGCCGTCGACAGTTTTACCGGTCGGGTGTCGGTGCAGTGAATTCACGTTTTACCAGCGCTCGCCGGCAGGCAGGATTTTCCTATGTCGAAGTGCTTGCCGCCTCCCTTATCATCGCTGTTAGCATCATCCCCGCGACTGACGCGCTGCGCAATGCCGTGCACGTTGCCGCCGCGGATGGTCAGGCGACGGTCAATCACTACCGCCTGATTAGCAAAATGGAAGCAGTGTTAGCCGACCCATTCGATACGCTGGCGGCGAAGGCTGCCGGAACCAGTACCGCCACCAGCTATTCGGACACAGCCGGGAGCACGGACCGGCGGCTGGTATTTATCGCCGCTTACGACGGCGATAACGCCGATGCAGACGACGACCCGTTTACCGATACCGACGCCGGACTGCTGTGGGTTCGCGTTGAGGTTGCAGGCACGGCCACGGCGCTGCAGTCTCTGAAGGTCGATCAATGACCGGCCACTGCGCCCAAGCCGGGCACACGCTGGTAGAACTGGTGATCTCAGCCGCGATCGCTGCAGTGCTGTTGACCGGCTTGCAACAACTGCTTGGCACGGGCATGACGGCGCGCGCGATTGCTGAGCAACAAACTGAACTGGCGCGGCAGGGGCGCTTCGCCATGGCGCGTATGGTAGATGCCGTTCGCAATGGCAATCGCCTGCTGCTGCCGCTGGCCGATAATCCGGCCACGACCTTTGACGAACATATCCGCCTGCAGACCGTTCCAGCCTCAGCACCGCAGTCTGGCAGCGTACTCGCGAGTGCTGTGCTGGCGATGACTATTGACCCGGAACAGGATATGGACGGCGACGGTGTATTCGACGCCGATAATGACGACGACGGTCGCTTCGACGAAGATCTGCCGGCCGATTCCCAGAACGACGGCAAGGCCGGTATCCGCGGTTTTGACGATGATGGTAACGGCACCATGGATTTTGTTCTGTCGCCAGCGGGTGACGACGATGAAAGTAACACGCTGGAACAAAGCGAAGACCCCATCAATGGCTTGGACGACGATGGTGATGGCAGCATCGATGAAGATCCAGGCGCAGACATGAACGGCGACGGCTGTTCTGGCACGTGCAATGTCGACGAAGACGGCGATGGTACGGCAGACGAAGACGATGCGGAAGACGACGATGAAGATGGCCAGGAAGATGAGGACTGGTACGACCCGGTCGTGTTTTACCTGCAAGGTTCTGCCCTGATCGAACGCCGCGCCGTGCCGTGGGACGAAAATGGCGACGGCGACGCTGACGGCCAGGATTTCGTCGAGTCCACGCTTGCCGACAACGTCACGCGGCTGCGTTTCGAACGCATTGCGCCAGGCGGCGATCGCCAACAGCTTGTCGATATCTCGCTGAAACTCGCAAGCCCGAACGGCGAGACGCTTACCCTGAACGCGCAAGTTCGCGTCGGCGGCTGGCAGTGAAGCTATCACTCCGCGCCGGGCAACAAGGATTTCTGCTGATTACCGTGGTGCTGGTGCTTGCGGTGCTAGCGGCCATGGCGCTAATGCTAACGTCCGGCGCGAGTCTGGACAATGCGCTGGTGGCAAAACATACCGAGCGCGCCAACCTGGGCTATGCGGCCGAAGCGGGCCTGAAGCATGCGCAATGGCAGCTGGCGCAGCATGGTCATTGCGGCGGATACAAAAATCTGCCTGTGACCAGTTTCGGTACGGGCAATTACAGCGCGACAGTGACACCTAAAGGCGACTCTCCAGTCGCCATCACCGCAACCGGTGCGCTGGCAAACGGTACAACACGCAGCCTGACCCGAGATGCCGTGAAGGTCTATTATCTCGAGACGCCCCAGACCTTGATTCTGCAGCCCGGCAGCGAAGGCAAGGATGGCTTCATAGAAGGCGAGAGCGGTAAAACCACCTTAAACAATGGCAACCACGACGAGCTAAAGACCAGTTCGTTGATCGGCAAAGAATATCGGACCTTACTGCAGTTCGATCTTGCCGCCGTGCCAGCCACGGCGATGGTCCAGACTGCGACGCTTGAGCTCTATCTGCAAAGCGTCGGCTCTGCCGATGTGGTCAAGGCTCACCGCGTGCTGCGCGACTGGGACGAGAATAGGGCTACATGGGAATATTCCGACGGGGTGATACTCTGGAATTACTGGAATACCCCGGGCGGTGACTACGATCCCGTGGTTGCCGGTTCTTTCCTGGCCGCCAGCACCGGTCTGAAATCCATGGACATCACTGCCGTTGCCGCCGCGTGGGTGAGTGGCTCGCAACCCAACCACGGGTTGCTACTACGCTCAGACCCGTCTGCCAGCGGCAACGAGAACAAATACCACAGCAGCGACAAAGCCGGTGAGCCACACCCCAAACTGACCCTCACGTACGTCTGCGAGTGCGGAACGGCATGCGCAGGCAGTGCTGCGGGTGATACCGTGGTGCTATCCACTAGCAGCGCGGCTATGCTCGGCGGACTTGACTTCGATGACATTGATCTCGCCGACTATGATCCCGCAAGCGACACGGCCACGTTGCTTTTCGAAGGGGACTTAACCACCATAGTCAACGATATAGATGCCGTTCATGTGCTGGACAATGGCCATATCGTGCTCTCGGCGAAGAGCGATGACTCGTTGGGTGGACTCAGTTTCGGGCCTGCGGATCTGGTCGAGTACGACCCGACGACGGACACCGCCACCCTGTATTTCGATGGCAGCGCGCATTTCGCGAGCCCGTTGGAAAATATCACTTCTGTGCATATTCTCAATAATGGCAACCTGGTCCTTTCCACCGCCGACTATGCAAATCTGGGCGGCCTGGATTTCAGCGACCAGGACCTGGTCGAGTACGACCCGACCAGTAGCACTGCCAGTATTTATTTCGACGGCGATGCAACCGCTTTGTCGCAAGACATTACTGCCGTGCATGTTTTGGAAAACGGTCACCTCGTGATGGCCGCCAAGGGCGCTACGACATTAGGCGGCTTGAGCTTCACAGCCGCAGATCTCATTGAATACGACATAGCCACCGATACCGCAACGCTGTATTTCGACGGCAGTTCGTTGTTCAGTGATCCATCAGAACAAATTATGTCTGTGCACATCAATGGCGATAGTGGCCCAGCCGTGGCCGCGGCCAATTACCTGGACCAGTTCAACGCACAAACCTATTCGGGTAGCGACGGTACATTGACCTGGTCTACAGATTGGCTCGAAGTTGGCGAAAGCAACGGGCCAACCTTGGGAGATGAACAAGTTCTAGACGATTCGGGCATTGAATTCGTGTTAAGGGTACGCGACAACGACAATGGCGGTGAAGGCGTCCGCCGTGAAGCAGATTTATCGAGTTGTGCGACTGCCACATTGAAATTCAATTACCGCCGTAAGGAATTTGTAGACACCGCCAACTATGTCGCGGTGGACGTCTCTGCCGATGGCGGCAGCACATGGACAGAAGTGGACCGTCTGCAAGGCTCCACAGATGACACTGTTTACCAGTCGGCCAGCTACGATATTAGTGCGTACATGGCAGCAAATACACAAATCCGCTTTTTGACAGCGCCCACGCTCGACAACAGCGACAAACTCTTTATAGATAACGTTGAGATTGTTTGCCCGTAGCCTTAATAAACGCTTGTTGTAACCCAGCGGCTGGCGGGTATCGCCTTGATTCTGAATCAGCGCTTCGAGCTGCCTGTTTGCCAATATAGTCACACGCCCAACGGCAGGCATATTTAACAAACAATACGACAGTTTGAACTAAGCTTGAGTGTTAGAAGCCCGTAAAAGCACTCCGTAATGGCACAATCAAGACGATGATTGATGTAATCAAAAAATTTCTCGAACCGATCTGGAATATCAAAAGTTTTCCAGAGCAGCAACTGCGCGACTATTGCGACGCGTCGCTGCTGCGCGAAACCCGCCGCGGTTTGATGGTGCTGTGCGCCGTGTTCGTTGCCATGATGTGCGCCGAGGCCACGCTGGATTACATGTTGAACCAGCAACATGGCTTGCTGTATACCTACGTTTTGCTCGGCGTTTTGAGCGTACATATCGGCTTGTCCTGCCGCTCGGTGCCGGATATACGCTCGCTGCATTTGCTCGGTATGACCATA
>RCMY010001016.1_pt1 | contig 26721 bp, 26 predicted proteins | sample 2041341 | NCBI WGS metagenome assembly RCMY01 (sample SAMN09708234, study PRJNA481090) | Marine sediment metagenome, whole genome shotgun sequencing project.
GTGGCGACCGGGGTCGCGTGGTATTTCATCGATCCGTCGCGCGCCCTTTGGGTATTCGTTTCCGTCCTTGTGGTGAGCTGTCCGTGCGCTTTGTCGCTGGCCACCCCGGTGGCTCTAACCGTTGCCTCTGATGTACTGGCACGCGGCGGCGTGCTGGTCACGCGCGGTCACGCCATCGAGACGCTGGCAAACGCCGACACTTTCATGTTCGACAAGACCGGCACGCTCACTGAGGGCGCGCTACGGCTGGTCGAGGTGGTGCCGGCTGATGGCGCCGACGCGGAGGAAGCCACGACGATTGCGGCGGCGCTCGAGCAGGGCTCGGAGCACCCGATCGCAAGCGGTCTTCGGGCAGCGAGCGCAGACCGGGAGACACCGCGGAGCGTTGTGGCGCATACCGGGCAGGGTGTCGAGGGCGAGGTTCGCGGCGCGCGCTATCGCATCGGCCGCGCCGACTTCGTCCAGGGGCTCACGGGCGCGCCGCCACCCGCGGATTTTTGCGATGATCGTGGGATGTCCGACACCCTTGTGTTCCTTGGGGGCGAGACGGGTTGGCTCGCCATGTTTCGCCTCGCAGACGTCACCCGTGCTGACGCCGGCGCGATGCTTGATGCATTGAAGGCGCGTCACGCCGAGGTCGGTATTCTGAGTGGCGATGCGCCTGGCACAGTGGCCGCGTTTGCGCGCAGCCTGAACGTGAGCGATGCGCACGGTGGGCTCTCGCCACAGGATAAACACGACATGATCGCCGCGCGGCAGCAGGCCGGGCGGGTGGTGGCGATGGTTGGCGACGGGGTCAACGATGCGCCGGTGCTGGCGCAGGCGCATGTTTCGATCGCCATGGGCGGAGGCACCGAACTGGCGCGCACCCAGGCCGACGTCGTATTGCTTGGCGGCAAGCTGAGTGCGCTGGCCGCTGGCGTCGATACGGCGCGCAAGACGCTTCGCGTCATCCGGCAGAACCTGTTCTGGGCGCTGGGCTACAACCTGTGTGCGATTCCGCTGGCCATGGCGGGTTGGGTGACACCCTGGATGGCGGGGATCGGCATGTCGGCCAGTTCCTTGATGGTCGTTCTCAACGCGCTGCGCTTGCAGCGTAAAACGGCGCCGGCGCGAGGCTGACATGGAAAGCCTTTACCTGCTCATCCCCTTGTCAGTGCTGCTGGTACTCGTCATTGGCGTGCTCTTCTGGTGGTCGCTGCGCAGCGGCCAGTTCGACGACCTCGAGGGGCCGGCGTTTCGGGTTATCCAGGACGACGACCGACCGCCGCCTGCGGACGAGCAACCTGCTGACGAAGACGAGGAAAAGTCGTGACCCGTGCAGTCTGCGTGCAATGCAAAGCGTCGGCGCAGGATCGAGATTGATTCATGTCAATGAGCTAGCGCAATGGAAGGGCATACTTCGATTGTGGTTAATCGAGAACGCCGCGCTGCCCAGCCGGCGGGCTCGAAGCAGAGAATCCATGTCTCTCTGTTGGGGTTGGGGGTGCGTGCAAACGCACCCTTTTTTTTGGCCCCAGCTCCTGCCCGGGTTTGTCGGGCATCTTGCCGTGCACTACAATTTTGACTAGCATCACCCGGTCGATCCCGTCATGAGCTATCCTGCGGCGGGGCCGTGGCGGTGTTGTGCGTCGGCGCGTCGGCGTTGATAAAAAACTAAAATTCCATGAGGTAACTCACATGCAATCGCAGACGACTTACAACTATAAAGTCGTGCGCCAATTCACCATCATGACGGTGATTTGGGGCGTCGTCGGCATGCTGGTTGGCGTCATCATTGCGGCGCAGCTCGTATGGCCTGAACTGAACGTGGGAGAGTGGTTTCACTTCGGTCGGCTGCGCCCGCTCCACACCAATGCCGTGATTTTTGCCTTTGGTGGCTGTGCGTTGATGGGGACTTCGTATTACGTCGTCCAGCGAACAAATCACGCCCGGCTTTTTGCGCCGCAGCTGGCGGCATTCAGTTTCTGGGGATGGCAACTGGTCATCCTGCTGGCGATAATCACCTTGCCGCTGGGCTACACCAGCACCAAGGAATACGCCGAGCTGGAATGGCCAATTGACATTCTCATCACCGCGGTCTGGATCTCCTACGCTGTCGTCTTTTTCGGCACCATCGTCAAACGCAAGACCTCCCATATTTACGTCGCCAACTGGTTTTACGGCGGTTTCATCCTGACCATTGCGCTGCTGCATATCGTCAATAGCGCGGCGATTCCCGTATCGCTGACCAAGTCGTATTCGGCCTACTACGGTGTTCAGGATGCAATGATCCAGTGGTGGTACGGGCACAACGCGGTGGGCTTCTTCCTGACCGCTGGCTTCCTCGGCATGATGTATTACTTCGTGCCCAAGCAGGCCGGGCGGCCGGTGTATTCCTACCGCTTGTCGGTGGTGCACTTCTGGGCGTTGATCTTTACCTACATGTGGGCTGGCCCGCACCATCTGCATTACACCGCGTTGCCGGACTGGACCCAGTCTGTCGGCATGGTGTTCTCGCTGATTCTGCTGGCACCATCGTGGGGCGGCATGATCAACGGGATCATGACCTTGTCGGGCGCCTGGCACAAACTGCGAACCGACCCGATTCTCAAGTTCCTCATTACGTCGCTTTCGTTCTACGGCATGTCGACCTTTGAAGGTCCGATGATGGCGATCAAGACGGTCAATGCCTTGTCGCACTACACCGACTGGACCATCGGCCATGTTCACTCGGGCGCGCTCGGCTGGGTGGCGATGATCTCGATCGGATCGGTCTACTATTTGCTGCCGCGCATGTACGGCAAGACAGAGATGTACTCGGTCAAGCTGATCACCGCGCACTTCTGGATCGCGACCATCGGCGTCGTGCTCTACATAGCATCGATGTGGATTGCCGGGGTGATGCAGGGCCTGATGTGGCGCGCCACCAATCCGGACGGAACGCTGACCTATTCGTTCGTCGAGTCGGTCAAGGCGAGTTATCCGTTCTGGTCAATTCGTTTGCTCGGCGGCGTCCTTTTCCTGAGCGGCATGTTGATCATGTTGTACAACATGGTGAAGACGATTGCCGGTGAGAAAGCCTACAGCGCGCCCGTTCTGGCACCGCAGACGGCCCACGCCTGATCAGGAGAGGGACATGGCAAAAAACAGACATGAATTCATCGAGAGCAACGTCGGCTGGTTGATTGTTTTCACCGTTCTGGTCGTCAGCATCGGCGGCCTGGTGGAAATCGTGCCGCTGTTCTTTCAGACTTCGACGACGACGCCGCTCAACGAAATCGTCAAGCCCTACGACCCGTTGAGACTGACCGGGCGCGACATCTACATTCGCGAAGGCTGCGTTCAATGTCACTCGCAGATGATCCGTCCCTTCCGCGCGGAGACGGAGCGCTATGGTCACTATTCGGTCGCCGGCGAGTCCGTCTATGACCATCCCTTTCTGTGGGGCTCCAAGCGCACCGGGCCAGACCTTGCACGTGTCGGTGGCCGGTACTCTGACGAGTGGCATCGCGTGCATCTGAACAATCCGCGTGACGTGGTACCGGAGTCGAACATGCCGGCTTTTTACTGGCTCGATCGGCCGGTCGATGCGAGCGATATCGAAGACAAGATGCGCGCGTTGAATAAAGTCGGTCTGCACAAATACTCGGATGAAGATATTGCGGGAGCCACGGCGGCGCTGGACGGAAAAACCGAAATGCAAGCCGTGATCGCCTATCTTCAAGGCCTCGGCCTCGCGCTGCAGAATGTGAAGTGAGCGTGAAATGAACGCTTGGGTGCGCTGTGGATATCAATGACGTTCGTTCCATCCTGACGGTGCTTGCTTTCGTGTCCTTCGTGGCTATTTGCGTGTGGGCTTACAGCAAGTCGGCCAAAAAGGGATTTGACGAAGCGGCGCAACTGCCTTTTACCGATGACGAGTTGCCGGACCGGGACGACGCGGAACGGCAAGGAAAAGAAGGAAAAGAAAATGGCTGACTTCGTTAGCGGCTTCTGGAACGGCTACGTGATGGTGCTGGTGGCACTCAGCATCCTGTTCTGTGTTTTCATCATTGCCTCCAATATGGGCAAGGGCTCGGAAAAGGGCGGCGTGGCGGAACTGCATGGTCACGTGTGGGACGAGACGCTGACCGAATACAACAACCCGCTGCCACGCTGGTGGATGTATCTCTACTGGATCACGGTGGTTTTCGCGGTTATCTATCTGGTGCTTTACCCGGGTTTTGGCGATGTCAAGGGACTCCTTGGTTGGTCGCAGACGGGGCAATACGATACCGAGATCGCCAAGGCCGACGAGCGCTACGGTCCGATCTTCAATAAATTTGCCGAAATGGATATCGCGGTCGCAGCCGCCGATCCGGACGCCCGAGCGACCGGCCAGCGCCTCTTCCTGACCTACTGTTCGCAGTGCCATGGATCCGATGCGCGTGGGGGCAAAGGCTTCCCGAATCTGACCGACAAAGACTGGTTGTACGGTGGCGAGCCGGACACCATCAAGACAACCATTCTTGGCGGTCGTCAGGGCGTGATGCCACCCATGGGCGCGGCACTTGGCGGTGATGGAACCGAGGATGTTGCCAACTACGTTCGTTCGCTGTCGGGTCTTGCGCACGATTCGCTGCGCGCGCAGCGTGGCAAGAAATTGTTCGAGGTAAATTGTGCAGTCTGCCACGGCGCGGACGCGAAGGGGATGCACGCACTTGGTGCGCCGAATCTGACCGACGACGTCTGGCTGTACGGTTCCTCCAAGGCAACCATCATGGAAACGATCAACGGCGGCCGGAGCAACAAGATGCCCTCGTTTGAAGCCTTCCTTGGCAACGACAAGGTTCATCTGTTGGCCGCTTACGTGTACGGATTCTCGAACACGAGCGACACCAACTAAGTTTTTGATGTGCTGAAACGATATCCCCGGGTCGCGCCCGGGGATATTTCGAAGCTGAATATCAGAATCTACGAATAAACCGATCATCCTGGAAACGACAGTTGGACGTGCTCGAGTGTGCGGCTGGGGGGCGTCTGACAAGGCGCGAGGAAGACGCAGGAGCGGCCCCTGCTAGCTCAGTTGGCAAATGAGGCAACGCGGGCAGGCGGCCCCCCAGCCGTGCAATCGGGCGTGTAGTGTACTCAACCAATAGGTGAGTTTTGTCGAAAGACGAAAATTCAATGCAAACAATATCTTCATTAGGACGGCAAGCGGTCAACTGCCGTTTTTAGGATCATGACCCAGCCAGAACCGCAGCCCCAACCTGTCAACTTTGTGCCGAAAGGATCGTCGGACAATTCGTTGTACGCCGCAAAGAAGAAAATCTACGCGCGCTCGACGACCGGCGTGTTTGCCAGTTGGCGCTGGATTATGGTCTGGGTCACGCAACTGCTGTTCTACGGCTTGCCGTGGTTGACGTGGAATGACCGGCAAGCGGTGTTGTTCCACCTGGTTGAGCGCAAGTTCTATATTTTCGGTTGGGTCTTTTGGCCGCAGGACGTGTTCTACCTGGCCATCCTGTTGATCATTTCTGCGTTGGGGCTGTTTTTCTTCACCGCCATCGCGGGGCGCTTGTGGTGCGGTTACACCTGTCCGCAAACTGTGTACACCGAAATATTCATGTGGGTCGAGGAGAAGATCGAGGGCGACCGCAACAAGCGAATGAAGCTCGACGCGGCGCCGATGAGCGCGCACAAAATTCGCCTCAAAGCCGCCAAGTACGGGATCTGGACGCTGATTGCGTTGTGGACCGGCTTCACCTTCGTTGGCTATTTCACGCCCATGAGCGAGCTTGTTGCTTCGGTCGAAAATTTGAGCTTTGGCCCGTGGGAAATCTTCTGGATCCTGTTTTACAGCGGCTTTACCTACATGTTTGCCGGCGTCTTGCGCGAGCAGGTCTGTCTCTACATGTGCCCGTATGCGCGTTTTCAGGCGGTCATGTTCGATCCCGATACGCTGGTGGTCACCTATGACGAAGGCCGCGGAGAGCCGCGGGGTTCGCGCAAGAAGGGCGTCGCCCCGGCGTCGGTCGGCAAGGGTGATTGCATCGATTGCCACATCTGCGTCCAGGTGTGCCCGACCGGCATCGATATTCGTCAGGGCTTGCAGTACGAATGTATCGGCTGCGCGGCCTGCATCGATGCCTGTGATCAGGTCATGGACAAGATGGACTATCCGCGCGGGCTGATTCGCTACTCGACCGAAAACGCGATCGAGCGCGGCTGGGGCCGCAAGGAAATTCTTGCTCGCGTGACGCGTCCGCGTACGCTGATCTACGGCGCCATACTGGGGGCGATCTGCATCGCCTTTGTATGGGGATTAGTGGTGCGAGAGCCGTTGCGGGTGGACATCATTCGCGATCGCGCGTCCCTCGGCCGGGAGGTGGCGGGCGGTTTTGTGGAGAACGTCTACCGCTTGCAGGTGATGAACATGACGGAGGTGCCGCGCCAGTTCGAAGTGACGGTGTCCGGCATGGAAAACGTTCGTTTGAGCGAGTTTAAAGGGCCAATCAAGGCACTCCCGGCGGCCACGCAGGCGGTCACATTGCATGTACAGGTGCCGGTCGATGCGGGCGAGCCGGGATCGAGCAATACGATCTACCTCGATGTGAAAGCGACCGATGATGAAAATGTGGCGGTGCACGAAAAAACCACCTTTCTGATGCCCCGATGAGTGAAACGACGCTACCGGGCCGCAAACCCAAATCCGTGACCCCCTGGTACCGTCAGGCGTGGCCGTGGTTCCTTATCAGCCTGCCGGCAACCGCCGTGGTCGCCGGACTTGCAACGGCCTGGATCGCCGTCGCGTCGGACGACGGCTTGGTTGTCGACGACTACTACAAACAGGGTATGGCGATCCAGATGACGATCGATCGGGCACGTGAGGCCGCCCGGCAGGGCTTGAGCGCCGATCTGGTGTTCACCGCCGAGTTCGTTGAAGTGCGCCTTAAGAGCGCTCAGAACGCACCGCTCCCCAACGCGCTTTTTCTGACCGTATCGCACCCCACGCGGGGCGGCCTGGACCAGGCGGTATCGTTGGTTGGCAGGGACGGAAACTATAACGCAGGGCTTGCGGCGCTCCAGCCGGGGCACTGGAATATTCTGCTAGAAGACGAATCCCGCCAATGGCGATTGAACGGGGCCATGTATCTCCCAACAGAGAATCAAGTGAGGCTTGAGCATTCAGCTCTCGCTTCTTTTGACTGATATGGAGATGCAACAATGGCATTGCAGCACCTATTTACCACCGATATCGGCTTGCTCAGCCTGTTCACAATCGGATTCATCATCGCGATGGCCGCCTACATTTTTCGGTTCATCAAGCGGAATATGGAAGAACATGAGCGCGGGGCAGGCGGCGAGACATGACTGAACGCCGGGTCAGGACGACGGCGGACGTGATCGTTGGACGTTGCTGACAAGCGCAAAGCGGTTTTGGAGACCGGAAAAGTGATGAAACTGATTCAAGTGTTGTGGCCGTCGTTTGCCGTTGCCGGCGTCGCGGAAATGTTGTTCTTTACCGTCGTCAATCCGCAGCAACTATTCTTGTTTGGCGAACCGGTGAATTTTTCCGATCTGACGACCTACTCGATCGGTTTCTTCGGATTCTGGCTCGTGTGCGCGGCCTCCAGCCTGGCGACGGTATTCCTTCAGCAATCGAGGGAAGAGATCAATCGTCGCTGAATCCCGGTGGCGCCACGTTCCCGTGGCGCCACGCATCACCGGTCAGATTTCACCGCCGCAGTCGCCCGCGTGCACCGCTAAAAAACTATTTCTGTTCCCGATATACCAGCACCGGAACGTGCGTGTGTGTCAGCACGCGCTGCGTTTCGCTACCGAGCAGCAGGCTGGCAAGGCCGCGGCGGCCGTGTGAGGCCATGAAAATCAGATCGCAGCCGTGACGCTCCGCAGCGTCGATGATCGCCTCGTAAGGCACTTCATTGACGGCCGAATCGGTGTCGCAGGTCACGCCGGCCGCTTCAGCCTTCGAACGTGCGCTGGTCAATATGCGCTCAGCTTCTTCGGCCGCGCCCTTGGCGAACTGTTCGGGCGTTGTCGGATCGATCAACGCGCCTTCGCCGTAGATCGGCATCGGGAAATCCGGCTGCGCATAAAAGAAGGTAATGTTTGCGCGCGCGTCGGCGGCAAACGAAATCGCGCGGTTCACGGTTGCCTGTGACAGGTCGGAACCATCGGTCGGGACCAATAGATGCTTGAACATGGCGCAACTCCTTGAGTGATTGTCGATTTGATTATAGTCATTCGACGGCCAACTTGACGGTTGTCGGTTGTTGGCCCTGCCGAAGTGCAGGCGCACCGCCCGCCGCAAGACCAGACGCATTCGAAAATGGGCGGCAGCGGAGTCGATGAAACCCGCACTTTGGCATGATCGGGGAAATTTCGAATGCACGTGTGTGTGGATCGACCCTTTGATTCGTATCAATGCGCCGTGGGCGACACGCGCCAAAAATCGATAGCACATCCCATCCTCACTACGGAGCCTTCGCCGATGACGGCCTTGTCCGAAACAATGCAGCACGATCACGCCCGGTGCGATGCTCTTTTCGTCAATGCGGAGGCGGCTGCAGAGGGTGGCGACTGGGTCGCCTGCGAACGCGGTGTGGCGAAATTCCGGCAGGCCCTGCTGGCACATTTCGCGATTGAAGAGGACGTGATTTTTCCGTCTTTCGAGGCGCACACCGGCATGACCGAAGGTCCGACTCGCGTGATGCGTGGCGAGCATGCGCAGATGCGCGCACTGGCCGACGTTTTGATGCAGGCGGCAGAGGGCAAAGACGCCGAGGCCTTTGCCGATGCGGCGGAAACCCTGTTGATCCTCATGCAGCAGCACAACATGAAGGAGGAGAACATTCTCTATCCGATGTGCGACCAGGCATTGCGCGATGACGCCCAGGTATGTGCGTCGGTCGCGGAATTCGGGGGGGGGCTGGCCATGTCTGATCGGGGCCCACCCACCGTTGTCGTCGACGCCTGCGCGATGATGCCGCCTGAGCCGATGGAGCGCACGCTCGAAGGGCTCGATCAACTTGGGCCGGGCGATACATTACTGCTGATCATTCCGCGCCAGCCCGCTCCGCTGTTCGATGTGCTACTCAATAATGGTTACTCGTATAGCGTCGCGACGCGCGATGACGGGATTCATGAAATCACCATCTGGCAGGATTCCTCGGCGTGAGGCGATGGGCGGCCAAGCGCAGTCTTGCGCCGCCAGACACTTGAACAACACGATCGGAGCGGCCCTCGAATGCACGCGCTGACTTTCGACCAGGCGCCACCGCCTTCCGTGCCGTTGCGCTTTTTTCTCACCGCGCCGTTCTTTTTGCTGCTTGCCGGTATTGTGCTGAGCTTCGATGCCGGCAGTGTACTGGCGTCGCGCTGGACACCCGGCGCACTCGCAGTCACTCACCTGCTCACTGTCGGATTCATGCTTCAGGCCATGCTGGGGGCGCTTTTTCAGTTGGTGCCGGTCGCCGCCGGAGGGAATTTGTGGAACGCGCACCGCATTGCAGCGCCGGTTCACGTGTTGACCGTCGTCGGCGCGATTGCACTTGTCGCCGGCTTCCATCATCAAATTGCGCTGGCCTATGCCGCCGCGGTGATTTGCTTCGGGTTGGCGTTTGCAGTGTTCGTTCCGGTGGCGCTTGCAGCCTTGCTGCGCACCTCCGCGCGTGGCGCCAGCGTGATGGCATTTCGCATTGCCATCGCCGGTTTACTCGCGACCGTGCTTGCCGGCGCGGCGATGGCGCTGGCGCGTGCCGGGTTTGTCGACGCGCGCTGGCTGCAGCTTTCAACCATCCATGTTGCGCTCGGGCTGGGCATGTGGGGTGGCGTGCTAGTGGCCGGAACTGCGTATCTCGTCGTGCCGATGTTTCAGCTCACACCCGCCTACCCGGCGTGGTTTTCACGCGCGTACGCGTGGGCGGTCGTCGCGGCAGTCGGTGTGGGAGCGCTGGTGCCGCATCCCGGCGGCTGGCTTCCGCTCATTATGCTGATGGCCAGCTTCGCGGCGCTGACGCTCGACCGCCAACATCGTCGGCGGCGGGCCAAATCCGATCAGACGCTGGCGTTGTGGCGTTTCGCGATGGGGTCGGTGATTGCGGGCTGCGTCACCGCCGCGCTGGCGCTGTTCAACATCGGCGGGCCGGCGATGGCGATGGCGAGCGGTGTGCTGTGGCTATTGGGCGGGTTCGTCTCGGCGATCGTCGGCATGCTCTACAAGATCGTCCCGTTCATATTGTGGTTGTACCTGCAACCGCGAGTGGACGGTGTGCCGCCGATGACGCGAATGCTCTCGGCGCGCGCCATCCGCTGGCATTGGCGTACGCATGTGTTCGCCGTGCTTGCTGCAGTGATCGGAACGGTGTGGGCGCCGGCCGGCCATATGGCCGGGGTGGCCCTGATTGCGGCGATGGTGCTGCTCGGCGGTCAGTTGATCAATGTCGTCCGGCACGCCCGCAAGGCGCTCCGGATCGTCAATCAACCCTCGTAGTTGCGCAGCTTATGCACATCGTGAAGCGTGATGATTTTCCCCTGCACGGAGATCAAACCGGCATTGCTCAGTTCATGGAAGATGCGCGACAGCGTTTCCGGCGTCAGGTTGAGGCGCGAGGCGATCACCTGTTTGCTGGTCGGCAGCTCGATCGCCGCGGGGTTCTCGTTGCCAGCGTCATCGGCATTTTGCAGCAGATAACCGACAACGCGCTGGACACTCGAACGCAGCGAGTACGACTCGACGTCGCGTATCAAGCCGTGCAGCCGCATGGACAGGCCGGCGAGCATGCGGCAGGCAAAGCCGGAATCCTGTTCGATCTGCTCGAAAACCGCGTCACGCGCAATGTGCAGCAGCAGGGTATCTGTCAAAGCCTGGGAAAATACCGGCACCTCGCGATCCATGAACATCACGGCTTCGCCGAAACTCTGGTGCGGGCCAACGATCTCCACGACCTTTTCATTGCCTTGCGAAGACGAAAAGGCGAGTTTTATCTGCCCAAAGATCACGTAATAAAAGCCCGCTGGACGATCGCCACGCTGAAACAGCATTTCGCCTTTTTGCAGCCGCTTCTCCCGCGTCGAATCGGCGATGTGCCGTAGGTCGTGCGCGGACATTGCGCTGAACAGCGGCATGCGGCCGAGAAGACCGGGGATATCGATTTTGTCGTGGCTCATGAGCGGAAGCGTTTCAGCGCGAGGCGTTGAATGTATCACGGCCGACGGCCGGCGGATCGGGCCGTCGCTGCGCAGGCTCTATCGACCTGTTTTGGTGTAAGGTCCAGGTTAGAACATCATCATGTATGTGGCGATAAAATCCCTTCATCTGACCTGTATCGTTTTGAGCGGCTTCGGCTTCGTGGTGCGTGCTTTCTGGATGCTGAAGGGTTCGCCGAAATTACACGCGCGCCTGACGCGCATCGTGCCGCATGTCGTCGATACCCTGCTGCTGGCCAGTGCTATCGCGCTATCCGTGATGGCAGGGCAGTATCCGTTTGTTGACGACTGGGTTACCGCCAAGGTGCTCGGTTTGATTGTCTATATCGTGCTTGGCACGATCGCGCTCAAGCGCGGTCGAAGTTTGCAGATACGCCTCATCGCGCTGATTGGCGCGTTGACAACGTTTGCGTGGATCGTGTCGGTCGCGCTGAGTAAATCGCCCGCCGGTTTTCTGACATGAACGATGTGGAGCTTTTTTGATGAAAGAATCGCTGATCTCCGTCGCCCCGGGTCTGGACGAGCCGCTGGAAATTCTTTCCGCCTGCCACGGGCGCATTCGCGCGCGGCTCGAGACGCTGGATCGTCTGCTGCGCTGGCTGCCTGAACACGGCGCCGACACGGACGCACGTCAGGCGGCGGCCGGCGTCATCCGTTACTTCGACACCGCAGGCGTGAATCACCATCAGGATGAAGAGGTCGACCTGTTTCCGCGGCTCATCGCGCGTGGACCGGTGGAGAGTCGTCAACGCGTGTCGGCGCTTATCGAATGGAGCAAGAACGAGCATGTGGCGATGAACGCCGCGTGGGATAGGCTGCGCACTCAGCTGCAGCAGATCGCACAGGGCGACAGCGCCGAACTGAGTAACGATGAAGTCGCCAATTTCGGCGCGCGTTATCTGTGCCACATGGACAGGGAAGACAACGAGCTGTTTCCCTATGCCGCCCAGTTGCTCACCCAAGCGGACCTGGATGAGATGTGTGAGGCCATGAAGGCGCGCCGTAGCCGCCCCTGACCGGTGCCGGTCAGGGGAAGGTTGAATCGGTCAGATGCACGCCTCGTTGTTGCCGAGTGTTTTAAGGCCTTCAATGTCGCGGATGCGGATGTGTTTTTGCTGCACCGTGATCAGGCCGTTTTCCTGAAAGCGTGAAAAAGCGCGCGACACCGTTTCGAGCTTGAGACCAAGGTAGGAGCCGATCTCCTCGCGCGTCATGCGCAGGTGAAATTCGGCTGACGAAAAGCCGCGCTGGGTCAGGCGCCTGGACAGGTTGATGAGAAATGCGGCGAGGCGTTCCTCGGCACGCATCGAGCCAAGCAGCATCATGACGCCGTGATCGCGCACGATTTCGCCGCTCATCATCTTGTGAAACTGGCGCTGCAAGGACTCGATTTCGCGGGAGAGTTCTTCCAGCTTGGCAAAGGGGATGACGCAGACTTCACTGTCTTCGAGCGCCACCGCGTTGCATGAATGGCGGTCCGTGCTGATACCGTCGAGGCCGAGGATTTCTCCCGACATCTGGAAGCCGGTCACTTGCGTGCGGCCGTCCTCGAATACCACGTCGGTCTTGAATGAACCGGTGCGCACGGCATAAATCGACTCAAAGGCGTCGCCGTCGCGATACAGGTTCTGGTTGCGCTTGAGGCGTCTGCGCCCCGTCACCATTTCGTCGAGCCGGTCGATCTCCTCATTCACCAACCCGAACGGCAGACACAACTCCTGCAAATTGCACTGGGCGCAAGCGCTCTTTAAAGCGACAACAGACACCGGTAGGGTGGCCTTGGGTTGCATGTCTGACATTCTCCTCATTGACCATGTGTCACGTTTCAAGCATGTCAGTGCACCCGTTGATCCACGTCAAACCGTCCAACCCGGCTTTTTGCGATCTTAGAAACCCGACTGCTTAAGTACGACCATGGGAAATCAAAAAAGTCTCGTCTTCGATCCGCAATTGATCCGTCGCTTCGACGTCAATGGTCCACGATACACGTCATACCCGACGGCTGACCGCTTCGTTGAAGCGTTCAATGCCGATGCGCTAAAGAATTGGCTGGAACGACGTACTGTCGGGGGTTCCGGTCGACCGCTGTCATTGTACTTTCATATTCCGTTCTGCAACACCATCTGCTACTACTGCGCCTGCAACAAGATCATTACCAAGGACCATGGGCGCTCGGCCAAGTACTTGAAATATCTGGCCAAAGAGATCGCCATGCAGGCCGAATGCCTTGAAGGCGGGCGGGAGGTGGTGCAACTGCACCTGGGCGGCGGAACCCCCACCTTTCTTTCGCACGATGAAATGCGCCAGCTGATGGCCACCGTGCGCGAGCATTTCACACTCTTGCCAAAGGGCGAGTATTCGATCGAAGTCGACCCGCGCAAGGTCGATTTCGAAACCGTCGCCATGCTTGGCGAAACCGGTTTCAATCGCATGAGCCTCGGCGTGCAGGATTTCGACGTCGACGTGCAGCGCGCCGTCAATCGTCTGCAGAGCTTCGAAGAGACCAAGCTGGTGCTCGATGCGGCGCGCCAGACCGGTTTCGAATCGGTCAGCTTGGACCTCATTTACGGGTTGCCGAAGCAGAACGTGATCAGCTTCAATCGCACGCTCGAACAGGTGCTTGAACTGTCGCCGGATCGCATCTCCCTCTACAGTTACGCGCACCTGCCTAGCCTGTTCAAGCCGCAGCGGCGCATCGATCCGGCGGACATGCCAACCGCCGACGCGAAGCTGCAGATCCTGCAACTGGCGATTCGCCGGCTGACCGACGCCGGCTATGCGTACATCGGCATGGATCACTTTGCCAAACCTGATGACGAGCTCGCGATTGCGCAGCGTCAGGGTCGCCTGCACCGCAATTTTCAGGGCTACTCGACCCACGCCGAATGCGATCTGCTGGCCTTCGGCGTGTCGGCGATCGGCAAGGTCGGGCCCACCTACGCGCAGAACGTCAAGACGCTCGACGAGTATTACGACATTCTCGATCATGATCGCCTGCCGGTGTTGCGCGGCATCGAACTGAGTGCCGACGACATCCTGCGCCGTTCGATCATTCAAGCCCTGATGTGCCACTTCGAGCTGTCGATCGAGGCCATTGAAACGGCGCACATGATCGATTTCAGGCGGTACTTCGCCGACGAAATGGGAGATCTGCAAAGCATGGCGCAAGCCGGGCTGATCAGCATCGAAGAGCGGTGGATCACGGTGCTGCCGCAGGGGCGTCTGCTGGTGCGCGGTGTCGCGATGGTGTTCGATCGCTATCTGCGCTCCGACCGCGAGCGCGCCCGCTACTCCAAGGTCATCTGAACAGCGCTCGCGCGGCGTTTGCCAGTTGGTGTCGTCGCGGCGCAAAATGCGCTGTCTGACGCAAACTACTTCTGACCATGCCCGAAACCGGATACATCGCGGTGTTTCTCATCGGCCTGCTGGGCGGCACGCATTGCATCGGCATGTGCGGCGGCATCGTCAGCGCGTTAACGGTGCAGATTCCGGGTCAGGTCAAACGCCAGTGGCCGATCCAGCTGGCTTACAACCTTGGCCGCATCTCCACCTACACGTTGCTCGGCACGCTGGCAGGGGCCATCGGCACGGTCGGCCTGCTGTTCAATGACGTGCTGCCGGTGCAGATGGCGCTGTATGTGCTCGCCAACGTCATGCTCATCGCACTGGGTCTCTACCTCACCGGCTTCACGCGCTTGCTCGCGCCGCTGGAGCGCATGGGCCATCATGTATGGCGTCGTGTGCAGCCCCTGACGCGGCGATTTCTCCCGGCCCGCGGTCCGCTGCAAGCCTTTCCGCTCGGGTTGTTGTGGGGGTTTCTGCCCTGTGGCCTGGTGTATAGCGTGTTGGCGACGGCGCTAGTGACCGGCTCATCAGTGCGTGGCGCTGGAATGATGCTGGCCTTCGGGCTTGGCACGCTGCCCAACCTCTTGCTCGCCGGCATGCTGCTCAAGCACGTGCGCGGCGTCACGCGCAACGCGTGGCTTCGTTCCGCGGCGGGTCTACTGGTGCTCGGCTTCGGCGTCTTCGGTTTGATCAATGCGTCAACGCTCGGCGGTGACCTGGCGAGTTGTCTGGTCTGTCATAGCTGAGGTGTCAGCGAGGGAGAGAGTAACGATGGAGCAGTTTGAAACGAAGGTGAGCGGCATGACCTGCGGCGGCTGTGTGAACAGTGTGACGCGTGCACTCAAGGCGGTGCCTGGCGTGACGCAAGCCGAGGTCGATCTCGCCGCCGAGCAGGCAACAGTGACCTACGATGCGGCGCAGACGTCGCCGGCGGCGTTGCGCGAGGCGATCGTTGCGGCCGGTTTCGACGTCGCCTGAGAACCCAGCTCAAATTGCATCTGGCGGAACTCGCTGGCCGGCAGGGGTTTGGCGTAGAGATAGCCCTGGGCGTAGTCGCACCCCAGTTGTGACAGGAAATGCTCCTGCGCGGCGGTTTCAACGCCTTCCGCGATCACCTTCATATCAAGGTTGTGGCCAATGCCGATGATGGCGCGGGTCAGGTGGGCGTCGTCGGCGTCCTCGGTCAGGTCACGGATGAAGGAGCGGTCGATCTTGAGTTTGTCGAGCTTGAAGCGCTTGAGGTAGGCGAGCGACGAGTAGCCGGTGCCAAAATCGTCGATCGCCAGGCGCACGCCGGAGGCCTGGATGGTGTCGAGCGTGCTCGAAACATGCGCCTGATTGGACATCAGTGCGCTTTCGGTCAGTTCCAGTTCGAGCAGCCGGCCGGGTAAGCCGCTGTCTGCGAGCGCGCGCGCGACGGTGACGTCGAGATGGTCGCGTCGCACCTGAATGGCCGAGATATTCACCGCCATGCTGATCTCGGGCAGTCCCTCATCACGCCACGCCTGTGCGGTAGTGCAGGCCTGACGCAGAATCCACACACCCAGCGGCACGATGAGGCCGGTTTCCTCGGCAATCGGGATGAACTGATCGGGCGGAATCATGCCGCGTTCGGGGTGGTCCCAGCGTAACAGCGCCTCGGCGCCGATCAACGCGCCAGTGAGTAGGTCGAATTGCGGTTGGTAGTGCAGTTGGAATTCGTGCCGGCCAAGTGCGCGGCGCAATTCGTTTTCCAGTTCCAGACGAAGCTGCGCGCGCTCGTTCAACTCGCGGGTGAAGAAGTGATAATTATTGCGGCCGCTTTCCTTGGCGTGGTACATCGCCGCGTCGGCGTTCTTGAGCAGCAGGTCGCGATTTTCGCCATCATCGGGAAACACCGTGATGCCGATGCTCGGCGTGACGGTCAATTCATGACCGTCCAGATCGTAGGCGGTGGCGAGTGTCTTGAGCACCTTGCGGGCGACGCTGCCGGCGCGCGCGGCGCTGTCGAGTTCAGTCAGCAGTACGACGAATTCGTCGCCGCCGAGCCGGCTGACGGTGTCGCAGCTGCGCACGACGTCCCCAAGTCGCCGCGCCACCTGACGCAGCAAAGCGTCGCCGACCGCATGGCCGAGCGAGTCGTTGATGTTCTTGAAGCGGTCGAGGTCGATGAACAGTACCGCCAGATGCTGGTTGTGGCGGCGTGCGTTTTCGATCGCGCTGCTCATGCGGTCGAGCAACAGCACGCGGTTTGGCAGGCCGGTGAGGGCATCGTACTCGGCAAGCTGGCGCAGGCGCTGCTCGGTATCTTTCTGTTCGGTGATGTCAGCCAGCGAGACCACGAAGTGGCTTGGCTGGCCGTCGTCAGCGATGATGGCACCGATCGACACCCCGCCGAAGTAGCGGCTCGCGTCGGCACGCTTGAGCGGCATTTCGCCGGCCCAGCGCGTGTGCTGCTCCAGATGCGTGGCGGCCTCGTGCCAGAGCTCGCACGCGGCACCGTCATCGCCTGCCAGTGCCGAGCTGTGCCGGCCGACCAGTTCGGCGCGCTGGAAGCCGGTGACCTGCTCCACCGCGGGATTGATGGAGACGATCTGAAAGCGATGATCGAGGATCGCGATCGCTTCGTTGCTGGCGTCGAAAACCTGTGCCGATAGCTGCAGCTCACGCGCGCTAACGCGCAGCGCCGCGTTACGCGCAGCGATGTCGCGGTTGTAATGACGAAAACGCGTGTCGATCCAGCGGTAGAACAGCACCGAGAACAGCACGGCGATGCCGGTTGCGGCCAGCATGGTGGTTGTGGTGACGATCAAATCGAGCCGGGTGGCATGCGCCATGGCTTCTTTCTCGCGGACGATGGTGGCGCCGAGTTGGTCCATCTGCGCAATTGCCGCGAGCGTCCAGCCCCATTCATCGGGCGGCGTCACGTAAGCGACATGCAACTGCGTGCGCGCCGGATCATTCGTTTCAAGTTCGAAACGCGTCGTGCCACCGCCGGTGCGCGCCAGCGCCAGCAAGCTGTCCACCGGCCACGCCGGCGCCGCCTCGGCGTCCGCTGCCGCCCCCAACAGTTGCGCCATGTTCGAGAGCAACTCGCCGTTGGGGCCGATCACCAGCACGCTGTAACCGCCCTGGCTCGCGCGCGCGGCAATCGCCGCCAGCGCGCTGCGGCGCGCCGCCTGCTCGGCAACACGCAGAAACTCCATACTGCCGACGGTCCATCCGAAGGGTTCGAAGTAAGCCACATAGGCTTCGACCTCAGCCTTGGCAGTGGCTTTGCCCGCCGGCTGCCAGCGAAAGCGGGCGTAACCGCCCCCGTTGTCTTTTGCAATGGACCTCAGACTGTCGTAAAACCGGAGCCCGCTATCGTCTCGCAGCGGGCGCAGGAGCGTGCCTTCCAGCGCTGGGTCGAGAGGAAAGATCAGTGCGCGCCCGTTGCGGTCTGCGACAAGCGGATTGCCGAGATCGGCGGCGTCGCCAATTGGACGCAGCGTTCTGGCGATTGCCTGTTCGAGCGTTGCGGGTGACACGGTCGTGCGAAAGCTCGCATACAGACGGGTCGCGGTGTCGAGTGTCTGGTCAACACGCGCCTTGAGCTGCGCGCGCAGGGTCGGCAACAGCGTGGCACGCTGATTGGCGAGGCGTCGCGACAGACGCGCGGTTTCGCTCTGCAGGCGTTCTTGCTGCGCATTCAAGGCGTCGGCCGCAATACTGGCCGTTCTGGCTTCAGCCGCGACGTGATCGCGGTAGATGAAGTAGCCGCCCATGCCGATGAGCAGGAACAGGATCAGCGCCAGCATGCCACTGAGGATGATGCGCGGCAGCCAGTGATCAGTCCGGTGCTGGCGCGAGCGTGGGCCGTCTTCGGGGCGGTCGGCAGCGGTGGCGGAGTTGTCGGGCATGTCGGAGTCGCATGGCGTGGGCGGAAGTGCGTCGTCGGGTCGCGTTACAACGCCTTCGGAAGATAACGACCACGGCCCGCCGGGCTTGAGCAGTGAGCGCAAATGGTGTTTTTCGCATTCGATAAACGCCCTATAATCGAGGGGCTATTTCACAGGGAGGCGATATGGGATTCGATCAGGTCAGTATCGGTAAGGACGTTCCGAACGACTTCAACGTCATTATCGAGATTTCGGCGCAGGGCGCGCCGGTCAAGTTCGAGGTGGACAAGGACAGCGACTGCGTTTTCGTCGATCGCTTCTTGGGCACGAGCATGTGCTATCCATGCAACTACGGCTACGTGCCGCATACCATCGCCGGCGATGGCGATCCGGTCGACGTGCTGGTGGTGACGCCATTCCCGCTGGCGCCCGGTGTGGTCATCCGCTGCCGGCCGGTGGGACTGCTGAAAATGGAAGACGAGGCAGGTGAAGACGCCAAGGTGATCGCGGTGCCGGTGTCCAAGCTGACAACGCTCTACGACAAGGTACAGACCACCGACGACCTGCCTGAAATGCTGATGAAGCAGGTCCAGCACTTCTTCGAGCACTACAAGGATCTGGAGTCGGGCAAGTGGGTCAAGGTGACCGGTTGGGGAACGGTTGACGACGCCCGCGCGGAGATCACCAACGGCGTCAAGAACGCCAAATAGATCGCGCGACTGATTCCACCTGGCAACATGGAAAGCCCGCCATCGTGCGGGCTTTTTCTATCCGCACTTACGCCGGGTCGCGGAAGGGCTGTCGTTCACTGAGTTCGTCGAGATAGATCGAAACGCCTCGGCGCTCGCGCGCCAGATAGTCGTCGATGGCGTCGGCAAAACGTGCGTCACGAATCCAGTGCGCCGAGCAGGTTGGTGTGGAGAGAAGGCCGCGCGCAAGCTTGTGCTCACCCTGCGCGCCGCCTTCGAAGCGCATCAGACGGTGGGCGATGGCATATTCGATCGCCTGGTAATAGCAGGTTTCAAAATGCAGGCAGGAGATGTCTTCGACCGCGCCCCAGTAGCGGCCGTAAAGCGCCGACTCATCGACCATGAACCAGGCGCTGGCAACAGGGGTGCCGCCTCGCATTGCCAGCAGCAGGCGCACATTGTCCGCTTGCTCGCGCGCCTGCAGGGCAAAGAACTCGCGTGACAGATAGGGCGTGGAGCGGCGCACCGCGTAGGTGAGGCAGTAGCACGTGTAGAAAAAGGCGAGTTCTTCCGGGGTGATCTGCGCACCGCTGCGCCAGCAAAATTCAATGCCGGCGTCGGTGACGCGACGCCGCTCCTGACGAATCTTCTTGCGCTTGTCGCGCGTCAGCGATGCCAGAAAGGCGCCGAAATCGGCGTAGCCAGTGTTCTTCCAATGAAACTGCACGCCGTGACGGACCATCAGGCCGGCCGCATCGAGCAGGGCGGCATCGTCGTCTGTGGGGAACAGCAAGTGAAACGAGCCATGTGTGCCCGCGGCGATCCACTGCATCAACGCGGCCAGCAGCTGCGCACGCACGCTGCGGTTTGCGCCGAGCAGCCGGCGCCCGGGGATCGGCGTGAACGGGATCGCGCACAGCCACTTGGGGTAGTACTCAAGGCCATGCCGGGCGTAAGCCTCGGCCCACGCCCAGTCGAACACATATTCGCCCCAGGAATGCTGCTTCTCGTAAAGCGGCATCGCGGCGACCAGCGTGTCGCCCTGCCACAGCGTGGCGTGATGCGGCTGCCAGCCGGTTGCGGCGCTGACGCAACCGGTCGTTTCGAGCGCCGACAGGTAAGCGTGGCGCACACAGGGTTGTGGCCCGGCGAGCGCATCCCAGGCCGCAGCGGGAATTTTGCGGATGGCATCAAAAAAACGGATTTCTTCAGTCATGGCGGGGCTTGCTGGGGTGTGACAACAATGTGACAAGTGAGCGGCAGGCGCGACTCAGATTCCGCTTGCCTGATTATGTGGCACACCGGCGTGGTGTGAGGCATGTCTCGCTGGTACGCTTTTCCCCACGCTTTATCCACAGGTTTGTGCACGGATTGTGTGAATAAGTCCTGCGACAGCTGGGCGGCGTTGCGGTGGTTCCAAAGCGTCGATCAGACGTTATAGTGTCACCGCTATGAATAAAACGCTTCAGATTGCCACCGCCCAACTCAATCCGGTGGTGGGCGATATCGCCGGGAACACCCAGCAGATTATCGACGCGATGGCCGCGGCGCAGGTGCACGGTGCGCAGCTCTTGCTCACGCCCGAACTGTCCTTGTGCGGCTATCCGCCCGAAGACTTGCTGCTGCGTGCAGATTTCTTTCATGCCTGTCGCGATGCGCTCGAGCGCATCGCCGCGCGTACCGGTGACATGGCGGTCGTGGTCGGCTTTCCCGATTTCGACGAGGCCGGCCGTTACAACGCCGCCGCGGTCATGCAGGGCGGCCGTATCATCGCGCGTTGCCGCAAGCAGCGCCTGCCCAACTTCGCCGTGTTCGACGAGAAGCGCTATTTCGATGCGGCCGCCGAGGGCTGCGTGTTCGAACTCGCGGGCGTGCGTTGCGGCCTCATGATCTGCGCCGATATGTGGGTCGCCGGGCCGGCGGCGGGGCTGCGCGCGGCGGGCGCGGAGGTGATGCTGGTGATCAACGCCTCGCCCGGCCATATCGGCAAGCTGGCCGAGCGCCATCGGGTGGCGCGCGAGCGGATCACCGAGACCGGCCTGCCAGTGTTGTGCGTCAATATGGTCGGCGGGCAGGATGAACTGGTGTTTGACGGCGCCTCGTTTGCGATGGATGCCAACGGCGCGCTGGCATGGCAGGCACCGTCGTTTGAAACAGGCATCGATATCGTCGGCTGGTCGGCGGAAGGCTGGCATGCCGACAGCTGCGCGCCGATGCCAACGGAGGAAGAAGAAGCCTACGGCGCGTTGGTGCTCGGCGTGCGCGACTACCTCGGCAAGAACGGTTTTTCGACCGCGATCATCGGGCTGTCGGGCGGCATCGATTCGGCGCTCACGCTCGCGGTGGCGGTGGATGCGCTCGGTGCCGACAAGGTGCGCGCGGTGATGATGCCATCGCCCTATACGGCGCAAATGAGCCTCGACGATGCCGCCGATATGGTAAAGCGGCTCGGTGTGCGCTACGACGTTCTGCCGATCGAGCCGGCCATGAAGACCTTCGCAGACATGCTCGCCGAGCAGTTCGCCGGCTTGCCGGAAGATGCCACCGAAGAGAACCTGCAAAGCCGCATTCGCGGCGTGCTGCTGATGGCGCTGTCGAACAAGACGGGCGCGATCGTGCTGACCACCGGCAACAAGAGCGAAATGGCCACCGGCTACGCCACGCTGTACGGCGACATGGCGGGTGGCTTTGCGGTGCTCAAGGATGTGTACAAGACGCTGGTGTATCGGCTCTCCGAGTGGCGCAACAGGCGCTCGGAAATCATCCCGGTCAACATCATCACCCGTCCGCCGTCGGCAGAACTGAAGCCCGACCAGGTCGATCAGGACACGCTGCCACCCTACGAAGTGCTTGATGCCATCATCGAAGCCTATATGGAGCGCGATCTGTCGCCGCGCGAGATTGTTGCGCAAGGGTATGATGAAGGCGTCGTGAGTCGCGTCGTCGGCATGCTCAAGCGCAACGAATACAAACGGCGGCAGGCGCCGATCGGTATCCGTCTGACGCGGCGTGCCTTTGGCCGAGACTGGCGTTTTCCGATTACTGCGCGCTACGAGGATCCAATGTGAATCGGCGTGCGGCTTTTAGGTTAGGTTCAAGGACGACAGGAGCAACAGATGAAAAAAATCGAGGCGGTGATCAAGCCGTTCAAACTGGATGAAGTGCGCGAGGCACTGTCCGAAGTCGGCATCACCGGATTGACGGTCAGCGAAGTCAAAGGCTTCGGACGCCAGAAGGGACACACCGAGCTGTATCGCGGCGCCGAGTACGTGGTCGACTTCCTGCCGAAGATCAAGATCGACCTTGTCGTCACCGACGAGGTGGTCGAGCAGGCGATCGAAGCGATCGTCAAGGCGGCACACACCGGCAAGATTGGTGACGGCAAGATCTTTGTTTCGGCGATCCAGCAGGTGGTGCGCATCCGCACCGGCGAGCTGAACGAAGACGCCATCTGAACGCCCCGCGCCCCTGATGGCCACGGCCGCAAATGCGGCCGTGGCCATCAGGGGTTTGCTGTTTTCCCCGGCGAGCGCAGCAGCACCCGCAGCGCGCCGCTTCCGCCCTCATGCGCGCCGGTCTGACAAAAGGCGAGAATTTCCTCCCGCTGCGCCAGCCAGCCACGCGAGAGGTGCTTGAGCACACCGAATTGCCCCGGTGATCCAAGCCCCTTGCCGTGCACCACGCGCACGCAGCGCTGGCCACGTTTGAGGGTGGCGGCGAGGAATTCGCCCAGCGCGAGGCGCGCTTCGTCTCGCGTCATGCCGTGCAGATCGATTTCGCCTTGCACCACCCAGCGGCCGCGGCGCAGATCGGCAAGAATGCGGCGCGGCAGGCCGCCGCGCAAAAACACCGCTTCGTCCCCCATTTCGAGTCGATCTTCGAGCGAGAAGGGTTCAAGCGTCTCCTGCAGCGCAGCGCGTTCGTCGGCCTCGCTGTGGCGCGGCGCAGCGAGTGGCGGCGGGGTGTCGAGTTCGGCGCGGCCGGTCGTTTTGAGCGGTGTGGTACCGGATGACAGCCAAGCCATGACATCGTTGGGATCGAGCGTTTTCACCGTTTCCGGCGGCGGCCAATCGGGCGCCGGCCGCGTGGCGTCGACATCGGCCAGATCGCTCGGCGGCAAGGGCTCAACGTCATGCATCAGCGCGTGGAAGTCGATGTCGCCTTCTCGCGTTGTCGACGTTCGCCTCGGGGCAGTTTCGGGTTCCGGGTCGGTCGCTGTTTTCGGGCGCGGCAGCGGAGCCGGACGCGGGCGTTCGATGGCGGCGCGATTGTCGTCAGGCAAGGGCGTGACATCGCCGACACTGGCGCGAAACAACGGCGCGTCGCCATCCGCCGCTTCTGCTTCGCGCGCCGTCCGCGGATCCCGATACGGCGTGGCGGGCGCATCCGGAGTGGCGGCGGACGGCTTGAGTCGTTTGAGCGCGGTAAAGCGCGCATCACGCAGGCGCGCCGCAGGTTGCCCGTGCAGGGCGTCCTTGCGGCGCTTGCGTGCCATCGATCAGCCGGCCAGCCCGAGGTCGTCGAGGTAGCGCTCGGCATCGAGCGCGGCCATGCAGCCGGTGCCGGCGCTGGTGACCGCCTGGCGATAGATGTGATCCTGCACATCCCCGGCGGCGAAGACGCCCGGCACGCTGGTCGCGGTGGCGTTTCCCTTGCGGCCGCCGTGCGCAATGATGTAGCCGCCTTCCATTTCGAGCTGCCCGGCGAAGATGTCGGTGTTGGGTTTATGGCCGATGGCGATGAAAACCCCGTGTAGCTCGATGTCTTCGGTTTCGTCCGTTTTGACATGCCGGATGCGCATGCCGGTGACGCCACTGTCTTCACCCAGTACTTCGTCGAGCGTGGCATCGAGTTTGAGCTCGATCTTGCCGGCGCGGACCTTTTCCATGAGCTTGCCGATCAGAATCTTCTCGGCGCGGAAGGTGTCGCGGCGATGCACGAGTGTGACCTTGCTGGCGATGTTGGCGAGATACAGCGCCTCTTCCACGGCGGTGTTGCCGCCGCCAATCACCGCCGCATCCTTGTTGCGATAGAAAAAACCGTCGCAGGTGGCGCAGGCCGACACGCCTTTGCCCATGAAGGCTTCTTCCGACGGCAGGCCGAGATACTGTGCGCTGGCGCCTGTGGCGATAATCAGCGCATCGCAGGTGTATTCGCCGGCGTCACCGACCAGACGGATCGGTTTTTCGTTGACGTGTGCGGTGTGGATCTGGTCGGAGACCAGTTCGGTCTCGAAGCGCTCGGCGTGTTTCTGGAAGCGCGCCATGAGGTCCGGCCCCTGCACGCCGTCGGCGTCCGCCGGCCAGTTGTCGACATCGGTTGTGGTCATTAATTGACCGCCTTGTTCGACGCCGGTGATAAGCACCGGATTCAGGTTGGCGCGTGCGGCGTACACCGCTGCGGTGTACCCGGCCGGGCCGGAACCGAGGATGAGAAGCTTTGCGTGGCGTGTGCTCATTTGGTGATCTTTTGTAAGCTGGAGGGAAGTCAAATCGCGCCTGGATTATAGCGTGCGCCCGCTTTTTGGCGGGGTCTGCGCCGGCCGGGCACCCACGTGGCCACTACTTTTCAATGGCGGCTGTGCACCAAGTGTCAAGATTGCCGACAAACTGCCGTCAATTTGTGAGGAATTGCCTTTGGCTGTCGGGTGACGTTGTCTTTTGATGCGGACGTGATACGGTCGCACCAGCCCGATTATTTGTTGATCAGCGATGCTGCCCGAGCGGGCGCCGCAAGCAAAACAGGAGCGCAGGATGGTTCAATCCGCCGCAGTTTCGAATATCGCGTTGAGAACGTTTTCTTTGTTTCACGGGCTGTCAGACGAGCGTCTGGCGGCGGTTTCCCGCTGCGCAATGATGCGCCGTGTGGCCCGCGGGCACGCCGTGGTGCATGCCGGCGACGTGCCGGACTATGTGTACTTCGTGCTCACCGGTAGCCTCAAGGTACTGGTCAGCGACGAGGACGGTCGGGAAGTGATCCTCACCATTCTCGGTCAGGGCGAGTTGTTTGGCGAGATGGCGGTGTTCGAAGAGCAGCCGCGCTCCGCCTCGGTGGTGGCAGTGATGCCCTCCGACCTGGTGGTGATCTCGAAACAGGATCTCAAGCAGTTGATGCGCGACGATTTTGATATCGCCTGGCGCATCATGTGCAATCTGGCCGACCGCCTGCGCAACGCCGACCGAAAAATCGAAAGCCTTGCCCTCATGGATGTCTACGGCCGCGTGGCGCACTTGCTGCTGGAAATGGCCGAAGACAGGGATGGGGAAACGGTGGTGGTGCGCAAAATCTCGAAACAGGACATTGCCAAGATGATCGGCGCCTCGCGCGAGATGGTCAGCCGCGTCATGAAGGATCTGGGATTGCAGGGGCTGATCGAGGAAACCTCGAACGGCATCATTCTGCGCGACCGCATTCAGGACGTTTGAGCGCGGTACGCGCGTAGGGCCGGATTCATCCGGCCACGCGGTGCTGCCACGGAGATGGCGGGTGAAATCCGCCCTCCGGTGCACAGCAGCGCCACGCCACAATAATCGTTACCTAGCGCCCCGCCCGGATCGGCGGGGCGTTCTCGTATAATGCGCGGGTGTTTTCAAGCCGCTGCTCAAAGCAGCCGACCGATCCGATTCATGGCGTCTCGACCCATCTCCCGAAATGAACCCCTGCCGGAGCGCATTGTGCATCTGCTGCAGGAAACCCGCTGGATCGTGCTGGGCGTCCTGTCCGTGTACGTGGCGATGATCCTGCTCGGCTACGACAAGACCGATCCGGGGTGGTCGCACGCTACCGAAGTCGGGCGCGTCACCAACCCGGGCGGGCGCTTTGGCGCCTGGCTGGCGGATGTGTTGCTCTATCTTTTCGGCGGCTCGGCGTGGTGGCTGGTGATTTTTCTCGGTTACGGCATCGCCTGGGGCTTCCGCCGCTTCCGACTCGAATTCAACGCCGACAAACGATCGTTCTTCATCGTCATGTGCGGTTTCCTCGTTGTCTTGCTGTCCAGTGCGGCGCTCGAAGCCTTGCGCTTCCACTCCACCGGCGCCGCGCTACCGCTGGCACCGGGCGGATTGCTGGGCACGGAGCTGGGCACGGCGGCGCACAACTACCTTGGCTTCACCGGCGGCACGCTGGTTCTGCTGGCGCTTATCGCCGGCGGCCTGAGTCTGTTTACCGGCATCTCGTGGCTGTCGGCGACCGAGCGCCTCGGTCTTTGGCTTGAGCAGGGGTGGCTTTCGCTGGCTGGCGCCTGGTATGCCTGGCGCGACCGCCAGGCCGGTCGGCAGGTGGCGCAAAAACGCGAGGCGGTGGTGACCACGCGGCGGCAGAGGGCGGCGCTTTCGTCGTCGCCGCCGGTGCGCATCGAGCCGCCCGTGGTCGTGTTTGACGAATCGGAGCGGGTACAGAAGGAGCGCCAGACGAAACTGTTTGGCAGTGAGGGCGAGGGCATGCTGCCGCCGATTGCGCTGCTCGATCCGCCGTCGCGCGATGTCGAGCCGCCGAGCGCCGAATCGCTCGAATTCACCTCGCGCTTCATCGAGCAGAAACTGGCCGATTTCGGCGTCGAGATCAAGGTGATCGCGGCTTACCCCGGCCCCGTGATCACCCGTTACGAGATCGAGCCGGCGGTCGGCGTCAAGGGC
>RCMY010001018.1_pt1 | contig 26696 bp, 21 predicted proteins | sample 2041341 | NCBI WGS metagenome assembly RCMY01 (sample SAMN09708234, study PRJNA481090) | Marine sediment metagenome, whole genome shotgun sequencing project.
CATCGGGGTTCACGTGCAGTTCTTCCATGATCACATCGCGCAGCGCGGGGGGGGCATCGGCGGAAATTTTCAGGCGCACCACCTCGCCGCGGCGGCGCCGTTTCAGCGCGACTTCGAATTCGCGCACGAGGTCTTCGGCCTCTTCCTCGACCTCAAGGTCGCTGTCGCGCAGCACGCGAAACGCGCAATGGCCCTTGTATTTATAGCCCGGAAAAAGGCTGTGCAGGTGCAACAGCAACAGCTCTTCGAGGGGCAGCACGCGAAACGTGCCCTCTGGGGCGGGCAGGGCGACAAAACGGTCAATCTGCTGGGGGATCGGCAAGAGCGCCTGAAGCGGGCGCTTATCCGATTTGCGCTCCATCTGGAGGGCGAGGGAATAGCCAAGGTTGGGGATAAAGGGAAACGGGTGCGCCGGGTCGATGGCAAGCGGCGACAGAACCGGGAAAACCTTGTGCAAAAACACATCCGCCAGATAGACCTTGTCGTCCTCTGTCAGGCTTGCATTGTCGAGGATCGAGATGTTTTCCTGCTCCATCTCGTGGCGCAGGATTTCATAGGTGTCCTGTTGCGTATCCAGAAGTTTGCGGGCGTTTTCGTTGATCAGAACAAGCTGTTCGGCGGGGCTAAGCCCGTCGGCGGCGGGGGTGACGTTGCCCGCCTGTGCCAGCTCGCGCAGACCGGCGACGCGGACATTGTAAAACTCGTCCAGATTGGTGGCCGAAATCGACAGAAAGCGCAGCCGTTCCAGCAACGGCACGCGCGGGTTCTGCGCCTCTTCCAGCACGCGCCAGTTAAAGCCAAGCCAGCTTAGCTCGCGGTTGTAAAACCGCCCCGGCCCGGTGATATCCAGATCAGGCAGTTCGACCGGTTCGGGCATCGGGGACTTGAGAAAATCAGCGTTTGTCATGGCGACCTTATGGCGTTGCAGTGTAACGGAGGGGTAACGCAGGGTGACGCTATTGTGTCATTTTGTCCAGCACCTTCGCCGCCATGGCGCGGGTGATCGGGCGCCCGGCCGTAAGGGCCGTTTCATCAAGCGTGGCCACAAGTCGGCGGGCCGCGTCAAACGAGCGGTCCATGCGACGCGCGAGATAGGGCAGGATTTCGGGGTTGGGCGATAGTTGCCGGTCGGCAAAAAGCTTCATCAACAGCGCCGCCAGAAGCGCATCATCGGGCGCGCGCAGATGGGCCAGGGTCGTGGCCTGCATCCGGCTTGCCAGATCGGGCAGGGTGAGGGGCCAGAAATTGGGCGCGTTCTGTGCCGTCAGCAAAAGCGAATGCCCCTCGGCGAGGGTCAGGTTGTGCAGGTGAAAAAGCGCCTCTTCGGCCTCGGGGTTGCCCGCGATTTCATCGGCATCCTCGACCGCCAGCTTCGGGCTGCTCAGGATCGGCACCGCACCACTGACCCGGTCGGCGGCGGCTGCCATCGATGCCTGTGCGAGAACGATCACATCGCAACGATCTTCCAGCGTCTCACATGTTGCGGCGACCAAGTCGAGATAGTCGTCGATCGCTCCGGCCTCGAATCGCTCCCACGCACCTTCGCTGACCACGCTCGTCAGTTCGACGATCGCTCCCTGTTCCAGCGCAACTGATTCGATCAGCTGCCGAGTGGGGGTCAACGTACTTTCCACCGTGGCAACAACGGCGATTCGCGGTCCTCGACGAACGGCGGCAGCGGCCATTGCTCGGTCGACACGAACCACCGGAACCTTTCGAGTCTGACCGATCGCTTCGGCAACCCCAGCAATCGTCGAACAGGTGCATAGCACCGCCGATACACCGGCGCTCTCGAGTTCATCGAGTGCCGCCTCAATGCCATCGATGACCCGGGGATCGCTGGGACCGAACGCCCGTGCGCCGCGAAGCAAACCTTCGTCGACGACCACGACGGACTCCCTGCGGTGATCAACGTGAAACAGCAGCTCGTTGAACGTTGTGATGTGCACCGGAGAGGTGTGGAGGAACCCGACCGGTGACACCCCAGCAAGCTACTCGGATCGATGTCCTACGGGCGGACCAGGGCGGAGAGCATGGCCTGGAACTTCGAGCGGGTTTCGGCCAACTCGGCTTCGGGGTCGGAGTCGGCGACCACACCAACACCGGCGCAGAAACGGGCCGAGGTTCCCGACACCTCGGCGCATCGCAGGGCGACGGCGAAGGCCCCGTTGCCTGCGCCGTCGACCCAACCTGCCGGACCGGCATATCGCCCACGCTCCAGGCCCTCGTGCTCGGCGATGATCTCGAGCGCCCGACCCTGGGGGTTTCCGCCGACGGCCGGTGTCGGATGCAGGGCAGCGACCAGTTCGAGAATCGAGGCGGCCGGTGACGACAGCCGCCCCTCCACTCGGGTGCCGAGGTGATGCACGTTGGCCAGGGTGACGATCGACGGCTCGGGCTCGGCGTCGACGTAGCTGCAGAACGGGAGCAGGGTGTCGAGGAGCCAATCAATGGTGATGCGATGCTCCCAGCGGTTCTTGTCCGACGCCATCAGCCCGGCCGCGAGGCGAGCGTCGGCTGCCGGATCCGACGAGCGAGGAGCAGTTCCGGCCAACGGGTGGGCTCGAACGATGTCGTCACTTCGGCCGGCGAGCAATTCGGGTGAAGCGCCGACGAATCCGTCGATCGAGAACAGGATGGCGGCGCGGAACGACTGGCGCAGTCGTTCGAGAACGGCGGTGATGTCGATGGGATGATCGGTGTCGAGCGTGAGCTCGCGCGCCATCACGACCTTGTCGACCTCGCCCGATCGGATGTGTTGGAGCGCGACGCCAACGACATCATCTCGCCATGTCTCTGGCGACATCGACGACCGGAGTGTGTAGCTGGTTGCCTGGGTTCCGACCGAGCGTTGATCAGCAGCGGCCGCGGCAGCCTCGATGCGCCCCAGAGCTTCGACGTCGGACATCCCTTCGGGTGTTGTCAGCCAGCGCCGCCCCTCAGGTCCGCGGCCGACAACGATCTCGGGGATGATCAATTCACCGCTGGCGTGACGATCGAAGGGAAACGTCCCGAACGCAACCGCCCCCGATCCGGGCACATCGACTTCGTCGATGCCGGTCAGAACACTGAGCATCGCCTGAGCCGACGCGGCACCATCGGGACGTTCGATCGAAAGTCGTCCGGCCTCACCGACTCCGGCGAGAACGAACTCGCCGTTGGCGTAAAGGAGACCAGACCGAGCACCGACGGCGAATGGATCGAATCGTGTTGCGTCACCGGCGGGGTCACGAGGGAAACGACGGCTGTTCATCGGCGAGATCACCCGTTGGAGCGTAGAAGTGTCAGACTGCTCTTCGTGGATCAGACGATCAGTACCACCGCTCCCGCAGCACCAACCAAGGTCTACGAGATCGTGGCCGATCTCAACACCTACCAGCACTGGCTCAACCTCATTCACGCGGTCGAGCACGCCGAGGCCACCCCCGACGACGTTGGACCGGCATGGTGGGTCACGCTGCGAGCGAAGGTCGGGCCGTTTGCCCGGAGCAAGCGGCTGCGTATGGTCCGAGTCGTCACCAACGAACCAACGCTCGTTCGCTTCGAGCGAGGCGAACTCGATGGCAAAGATCATTCGGCATGGGTCATGCAAGCCACGGTCGGAGCGACCGACGACCCGGCCGAGAGCGCCGTCGAGGTGACGCTCCACTACGACGGCGACCTGTGGAGCGGGGTACTCGACTCGGTACTCGGCGGTGTGATCGACTCCGCTGTCGGTGGTCTTCGTGACTATGTGAAGACCCACGCCTGACCATTGGCGGGGAGCGGTCCCCATTCCGTGGCCGCAGCCGGCTCGACCACAGTGCCCGGCATGGAATCACTACGACCAACTCGAGACACCGACGCACCACCACCGCCGCCCGGCGCGGTCGCACTGCCGCCCCCCACCAGCTTTGCCAGCAACCCACTGAGACTCGGGACCATTCATTGGGCGTTCTTCACCCCGCTGGCACTCGCAGCCATCATGTGGATTGTCTACTCGGTGTATTGGGTGTTCTGGACCGAGCAGACGCTGACCCATCGGGTGTTCATGATCGCTGCGCCCTATGCAGCCTCCGCGCTCACCGGCTTGTGGGCCTGGCGGCGGACCCACCTCGGCGATCGGTTCTCGAAGCCCGAGTGGCCGATGGCGTGGCTCTTCAGTTACGCCCTGGTCATCGAAGTGGTGGGAATCGCGATCGGCTCAGATCTGCCGATCAAGATCTCGTTCTTCACACCGGCGTGAGCCAGCGGCGAGCCAGCGGATGCTCGGCATTCGCCAGCACGGCGTCGATCTCGTTGGTGATGGCGGTCGAGACCGGACCCATGGTGGGCCAGGTTCGATCGTCGAGACGGGCGACCGGTGCCACCGGCGTGTTGGTCGAACAGAGGAAGAGCTCATCGGCCGACTCGACCTCGGGCCATGGCACCGGTCGGACCTCGCAGTGGAAACCGCAGTAGGCGCCGACGTCGAGCACCAGCCGACGGGTGATCCCGTCCAACACCACATCCAGCGGCGGAAGAATCAGTCGCTCGCCCTTCACGACGAACAGGCTCTGCGTCGTGCCTTCGGCCAGCATTCCCTCGGTGGTGCGAAACACCACACTGTCGAACCCCGCGGCCATCGCCGCCATCGTTTCCCGAACGCCGACCGTGTAGGAGGCAGCAACCTTCAACGCCGGAGGGAGTAAATCGGCCGGCAGTTTGGGGGCGATCGCCGTCCGCAGCGACACCGGGTCGGCGATCGGCAACGTGGGTTCGAGCGGCTCGGGAACGAACGCCGCCATGGTGATCGTGGGAACCAGGCTCACCGGCAAGCTCTTGGCCGGGATCTCCGACCATGCGGCCACCGTCTTCACCGTTGCCGTACCGGGGTTGGCCGCCACCACAAGCGACACCGCCCGTTCGAGCTCGGCGACCGACACCGCTGGCTCCATGCCCATCATGGCCATCGAGCGTTCCAGTCGAGCGAGGTGGGGACGTAGACCGAGCGCAGCCGGACCACTCGGGGCTTGCACGACTCGCAAGACATCGAACACCGCGGTGCCTCGCATCACGGCATGAGAGAACATCGAGATCGACGCATCGTGGAAGGGCCGTACTTCGCCGTCGATCCACACGACATTGGGCTGAGACACGGCACGACACTAGCGTGGCATGATGGCTGACCTCGTTGCACTCGACCTTCCGGGAGGGCCGGGCTTCGTCGATGCGCTGCAACGGGTCTGGGATTCGGGCGACGCTGCGTTCCCGGTCGATCCGCGCCTTCCAGGCGCAGAACGACAGCGTGTGATGGAGGCGATGGCACCCGGTGCCATCGTCGAGGCCGACGGTGAACGTCGCTCCCTCGACGGCGGGCGTCCGGTCGAATCGGGCGATGCGCTCGTCATCGCAACAAGCGGCACCACTGGACTCCCGAAGGGGGTCGTGCTCACCCACGACGCAGTCGAGGCATCGGCCCGGGCCACCTCGGCGGCCATCGACGCGAACCCAAGGGTCGATCGCTGGTTGGCCTGTCTGCCCCTCGCGCATATTGGCGGGCTGTCGGTCGTCACCCGGGCGCTTCACACCGGAACCCCGCTCGAGGTCCATCCGACCTTCGATCCAGCAGCGGTGCTCGAAGCAGCCGACCGGGGCGTCACGCTGGTCTCGCTGGTGACCCGAGCACTCGCTCAGGTTCCGGCCGAGCGCTTCCACACGATCGTCATCGGCGGCGCCGCTCCCCCACCCGACCGACCGAGCAATGTCGTCGCCACCTACGGCATGACCGAGACCGGGTCCGGTGTCGTCTACGACCGAACACCGATCGATGGGGTCGAGATCCGCGTCGACGACGATGGAGAGATCTGGCTGCGCGGACCGATGCTGCTTCGGGCCTACCGAGACGGGACCGACCCGAAGGTCGACGGCTGGTTCCCGACCGGCGATCTCGGTGGCTGGTCCGACGACGACGGCCGCCTGGTCGTCGAGGGCAGGCGGGGTGATGTGATCGTCACCGGAGGCGAGAAGGTCTGGCCCGAGCGAGCCGAGGCGGTGATCACCCGCTGCCTCGGCATCGGTGACATCGCTCTGGTCGGCCGCCCCCATCCCGAGTGGGGTCACGAGGTCGTTGCGCTCATCTGCGGTATCGAACTGCCCTCGCTCGATGCGCTTCGTGAGGCGGTCAAGTCCGAACTTCCGGCATGGTATGCACCACGGTCGATCGAACAGGTCGATGAGCTGCCACGAACCGCGCTCGGCAAACTCCGTCGTCGCGAGCTCAAAACGGGGAGTCGACCATGAGCACTCGAGAGATCGTCATATTGGGCACGGCCAGCATGAGTCCAACCCGGCACCGCAACCACAACGGCTATGCGCTCCGGTGGGACGACCGGCTCGTATTGTTCGATCCCGGCGAAGGCTTCCAGCGCCAGTGCACCCTGGCCGGTATCACGATTGCCAAGGCCGACGCCGTCTGCCTCACCCACTTCCACGGCGACCACTGCCTCGGCCTACCGGGCCTCATCATTCGACGAGCCGCCGACCAGGTTGCCGAACCTCTCGACATCTACTTTCCCGGCGATGGTGTCGAGTATTTCGAGAAGCTGCGATCATGCACCGCGGCTGCCGTGGAACCTCCACTGAATCCGTACCCGATCAACGAGCCCGGTGTCGTCGGATCGGTTGGCGACCTCTCCATCACTGCGTTGCCGCTTCGGCATCGCATCACGGCCTACGGCTACCGACTCCAAGAGCCCGATGGGCGAACCTTCGACACCGACGAACTCGCCGCCCGTGGCATCACCGGGCCCGATGTCGGTCTGCTCCATCGTCAGGGCGAACTCGACACCCCGACCGGACAAGTCACCCTCGATGACGTGTCGACCCACCGAACCGGACAGTCGATGGCATTCGTGATGGACACCGCGGTGTGCGACTCGATTCTCGACTTGGCTCGAGATGTCGATCTGTTGGTGATCGAGTCGACCTTTTTGAAGGCCGATACCGATCTCGCCGAACAGTACCGACATCTCACCGCCGATCAGGCCGGCCGCCTGGCCGCCGAGGCAGGTGCGAGGCGGGTCGTCCTGACCCATTTCTCGCAGCGCTACGGCAGCGGCGATCCCCAGACCGGTGATGTCCAGATGTTCGTCGAGGAGGCGTCGGTCCACCACCGCGATGTTCATGGCGCCAACGACTTCGACGTCATCGAAGTGCCATCTCGCATCTAGCCAGAATCGTCGATCAGCGACCGCTGAGCGATGCCTTGGCCAGTGCGAGATCGTCAGGGTTGGTGATGCCGATCCATTCCTCGGGCGACGAGACGACATCGACGGTCAGATCCCCGTTGTCCATGAGGGCCGCGACTTCCGATGGCAGGAGACACTCGACCTTCTCGGTGTCGCCGTTCTCGGCGAGGAACAACTCCCAACGGTGGCGAAAGCCATCCATGATCTCGTGGTGGAAGCACCACATGTTCATCGAAACCGGCGTGTCTTCGGCGATCTCGGCGCCCCTGGCGAACAGGCGACCGTCGGCGAGCCGCTCGCAATCATGGGTCTCGTCGATCGCCACCAGCTGTTCGTCGTCGACTTCACAGATGCCGCGAGAGACGGTGCCTGCGGGGGGAACGGTGTTGCCAAGCTCGAAGGCGACAAGGGCACCACGGTCGGGATCGGCATTGGTCAATTGGCCGGCAGCCAATGTGAAGGAGGCGGGCCCGTAATAGTCGTCGGCATTGATCACACAAAAGGGGCTGGTGACAGCGTCGGCGGCGCTGAGTACGGCGTGGAGTGTTCCCCACGGCTTGTCTCGTGCCGGCCCCAGTTCGTCTTGTCGGACGTAGTGCACGAAGGGAGCGGATCCCCCGTTTCCGTGCATCGAATCGATGTGTGCTCGGACGTCGGACTCGATGTCGGAGCGCACGATCAAGACCACGTCCCCGAAGCCGGCGGCTCGTGCGTCGAGGATGCTGAAGTCGAGGATGGCTTCGTTGTTCGGCCCCACTCGGGCCAACTGCTTCACACCGCCAAAGCGGCTGCCGAGGCCGGCAGCCATGATCACGAGCGTCGGTTTTGCCTGCGTAGTGGATTGCACCCCCATATCGTCGTCCACCGACGGTCCGCTTCCACGCAAGTTGGCCAAATTGTTCCAACTGGCCGTCCACCGGCTCTGGGGTCGGGGTCAGCCCAACACCAAGCGGTGGGAGGCCAGCTCGGCGTAGATCTCGTTGGCCTCGTTGGCGAGGCGTTCGTGGCCCGGTGGGGTTGGCGGAAGCGGTGTTGCCTCACTGGCCGAGCGTGCGGCGAAACCGGTCGAACGCCAGACTGCGTCGTACCAATGTGTTGCCCAGACGCCGTCAGACGAACGTGGCCCGGGGGGCCAGGCGAGCATCGACTCGTCGAACGCGACGCCGATCAGCTCGCAGACCGCCGCCAGGTAGGCGCTCGGGTCGGTCAGGAAGTCGTCGGAGTCGATGACGAGTTCGGCTCGGTCGAGGAGTTCCAGCTGCTGGGGCAGCCCGAGATCGTCGAGCACAACCTCATCTCGCTTGTCGAGATACGAGGCGAGCACCCGAGCCGGGTGGCGCAGCAGGAGCATGTGACGCAGTTCGTCGAGCCAGCCCCGCTCGAGATCGGGGAGCAGGTGATGGCTCATGTGTTTCTGATACGAGATCGTGACGCCATCAGGTAGTGGTGCCAGACAACGGGCAATCGCTTCAGCAGCATCGGTCGGCTGTGATGCCTGGATCTGTTGTGCCATCGGATGATCGAGGCCGGTTGCCGCCAGGTAGTGGGCGTACAACGGTTCGTCGAGCACGATGGTGTCGGCCCGATGCTCCCAGGCTCGCATCATGGCGGTCGACAGGTTGCGTGGGCCGGACCACACGGCGAGGCGTGTCATTGGCGCGTGGCAATCATCGCGTGACAGTGTCGATCAGTTCGAGATACTTCTCCTGGAGTTGCTTGGTGATCGGACCTCGTTTGCCGGTGCCGATGATGCGGCCGTCGACCTCGGTGACCGGTGCGATGCCGGCGAAGGTCCCGGTGACGAACGCCTCGTCGGCGCCATACACCTGGCTGACGCTGAAGTTCTTCTCGTGTTCGGTGACGTCCCAGCGGCGACACAGCCGCAACACGTTGGCCCGAGTGATTCCCGGCAGGCAGTAGTCACCGGTCGAGGTCCACACCTCGGGGCCGTCGTCGCCTTCTCGAACAATGAAGAAGTGGGTCGAGTTGCAGGTGGCGACGAAGCCCTGAGGATCGAGCATGAGCCCTTCGTCGGCGCCGGCTTTCGTCGCCTGGATACAGGCGGTGATGCAGTTGATCTTCGAATGGGAATTGAGCTTCGGGTCCTGCACATCGGGGCGACCCCGACGCACACTCACCGTTGCCAGGCGAATCCCTTTGGTCAGGGTCTCGGGCTTCGGGTCCTTGTATTCGGGGATGATCACGATTGTTGGCGGAGTGATCGTGAAGCGAGGATCCTGATACGGGGTCGACTTCATTCCCCGGGTGATCATCAGACGGATGTGGACCCCGTCGGTGCCCGGCCCCATGTCGTTGGCGGAGAGGGTCGCCATGATCCGGGCCGTGAGTTCGTCGTGGTCGAGTCCGATGTCGAGATCCAGGGCAGCGGCCCCCTCATACAGACGACGAAGGTGCTCGTTGATGAAGGCCGGCTTCCCGTTGTGGACCCGAATTCCTTCCCAGATGCCATCACCGAGAATGAAGCCGGAGTCGAAGACCGAGACCATGGCCTGTGCCCGGGGCACCAGATCGCCATTGAGTCCGATGATGATCTCGGCGTTGCGGGGATCATCTTGGTGGTCGTGGGTTCCGTGACTCGTGGATGTTTCGCCGAGAGATACTGATGCGCCGTTGGACATGGGCGGAGCGTAGGCCACGATGGGGCAATGCGCCGTCGCCACTTTCTCGCCTCTTTGGCCGCGACGCTGGTCACGGCATGCACCCGCTCGTCGTCTGACCTCAGCGAGAGCACAACCTCGAGCACCGAGCCCCAACCGATCGAGGTCGAGCCGACCGTCCTCGACGCAACGACGCAAACATCAACGACCATTCTCGACGATCCTGGCCTCGAAGCACTCCCCTCCCCCGAAAGCCCGCTCGGGGCGGAAGGCTTCGGATTCGGGGTGGCCTCGGGTGATCCCGACACCACGTCCGTGGTGCTGTGGACCCGGCTGGTCGGTGAACTACCGAACGCGGTCGACGTGGTCTGGGAGGTTGCCGACAGCTCGACGTTCGAGCGGATCGTTGCCACCGGACTCGTCTCGACAACCGCAGATCACGGTCACAGTCTGCATGCGCTCGCCAACGACCTCTCCCCGGGAGCGCAGTGGTGGTACCGCTTCCGCTCCGGTGAGCAGACCTCGCCGGTCGGGCGAACCAGGACCATGCCCGGGGCCGGAGATCCCCGGCCCATCGTCATTGGTGCGAGCTCGTGTCAGCTCCGAGAGACCGGCTACTGGGCCGCGCATGTCGACATCGCTGCCGCCGAACTCGATGTCTTCTGCTGGCTCGGCGACTACATCTACGAGGGTGGGGGGTCGAGTGCTCTGCCGGGCCGGGCGCACACCGGAGGCACGGCGGAAACACTCACTGGCTACCGCCATCGCTACGCCGAATATCGAGCCGATCCGGTACTGCAAGCGAGCCACGCCGCCCACCCATGGTTCGTTCTCTGGGACGACCATGAGGTCGAGAACGACTACGACGCCTCGGTCGACCCGTCCCGCCGCGCTGCGGCCTATCAGGCGTGGTGGGAGTTCATGCCTGTCCGGCTCCCGCCTCCCGATCCGAACAACGCCACCTACGACATCTACCGGACACTCGAGTGCGGCGATCTGCTACGCCTCGTCGGGACCGACGTCCGCCAGTACGCCAACGAGTCGACACTCTTTGGTGAAGCACAGAAGAGCTGGATGGCTGAGCAACTCGACTCGCCGACCACATGGACGCTGCTGGCGAGCCCCGTGCTCGCTTCGGGGATCTACACCGGCGACGACAACGTCCTCCTCCCGTACACACTCGACGGCCACACCGACGAACGTCAATGGCTCGGCGACGAGTTGGCGAAACAGCCGGGACGGATCATCGTCTCCGGCGACCTCCACACCAGCGCCGTCTTCGAGTTCTCCCCCGACCGGCGCGACGTCGACTCACCGGTCGTCGCCACCGAGTTCATGGCCCCGGCAATCAGCTCGCAGTTTCCGGAGCGTTACACCGCAGCCGCCGGTCTGCTGCCTTTGCTGAACTCGCACATGGTCCAGTTCGAGCCGTACAACGGCTGGTTGGTGTTGTCGTTCGACACCGACCAACTCGTTGCCGAGTTCCGCCGTGTTGCCGACGTGACCACGCCCGACGCCGAGGTTGCCCCGGCACAGCGCTACCGGGTCGCCATCGACGACCCGGAGCCTGTGCCCGTCGATTGAGCGTCGGAGGGGGCTATCGGTGGATGGCGGGGTCGGTCTGCACGACCCGGCATCGCACCGTGAAGACACTGTCACCCGACAGCACGCCACTCCGGGAGAAGAGTCGCCCAAACGCCCAGTTCGAGAGGCCGAGTTCGGGCTTGTCGAGGGCGTACTGGCCGTCGACCCAGCGGGTGAACCCGTCGCCGACAAACGGCGCATCGATCGACTGCCAGAACGCTTCCTGAGCTTGGGCGTCTTCGGAGATGAGCGAGGCGACGAAGAGCGGCGACTGGTCGTTGAACAAGGCAACCGCCTCGGCCACCGAGTCGACGACGACGAGGGTGATCTCGGGTGACCCCTCCCATTCCCACTCGTGACCGAGTTGGTCGCAGGCAATGACTTCGGCCTTCGGTTCCATGATGTCGCCCTGGGCTCGATTGACCGTGACCTCAGTGTTGAACCATGCCGATGGCACGAACGACTCGCTGCCCGCTGCCACGTGCAGCTTCGGATTCGTTCCTCGGGCGTCTGCTGCTGCGCTGAGTCCGGCCAACACTGCCGGAACGAGGCGTTCGGCGTCGGAACGAACGATGGCGCAGGTGTTGAGGGTGTTGCAGACCTTGCGGTCGAGCGAGTGCCTGACGACGGCCTCGACCCGCTCGACACTTGCGTGCTCGTCGGCAACGATCCACGCACCACCGGTGCCGTGCAGACTCACCGGCGTTCCGGCCTGGCGTGCCACCGAGCCGAGCTGGGCGACGGCCGCGCCGCTTCCTCGGGCAACGGCAAGCGCGAGACGGGGGTCATCGAACATGGCATGGCCTGCGGCATGAGCGGCAGAATTGACCAGTGATGCCGAGCCCTCCGGCAGACCGGCGGCAGAAAGCGCAGGGTCGAGCGCGTGCTCGACAATGGCGTTGGCGGTGCCGAGCGCGTCGGAACCGATGCGAAACACCACGGTATTGCCGGTGCGGATCACGCCGCATGCGTCGGCGAAGACGTTGGGACGACCCTCGAATACGAAGCCGACGACGCCAAGGCCCGCACGCCGTTGCTCGACGGTCCAGCCGTCGTGAACGATGGTCTCGAGCACGGTGTCTCTGCCCGCGTCGGCGTCTCGCCAACTGCGAAGCCCGGCGATCATGTCGGCCCGCATCGCCGAGGTCAGTTCCAGCCGGGTGGTTGAACGGCCCCGCTTGCGGGCGGCGGCGACATCGTCGGCGTTGGCGACAGCAATCGGGCCGAAGGTCTCGTCGGCCTCGAGCCGTTTGGCGAACTGTTCGAAAAAGTCGGTGATCGCCGTATCGGCCACGGCGCCGAGAGCAGCGAAGGCTGCGGCCGCCTGACCGACCGCCCCGGCGGCCACGTCGACCTCGGCCTGGGGCACGTGGAGGAGATCGCCGGTGTCGTTGACCACGATCAACCGATCGCCTGCGGTGAACGACGACGCCAGGTCGGCCGACACCGTGGTGTACTGCGACCCTCCGTAGATGATGACTTGCCCGGCTTCGAGCGAGGTGAGAGCTGGCATCGACCAAGTATGCGGGACTTTTCGAACCAGACCCACCCGAGATTCGCTTTCTGACGAGTGTCCACCCGTCAGTGGTTGTAGGCGGTCTCGCCATGTTGGGTCGAGTCGAGGCCTTCGCGCTCTTGATCAACGCCCACCCGGAGCCCAATGGTTGCGTCGAGCACCTTGGCGAGCGCGAACGTGACAACGAAGGCGAAGACGGCAACGAAGACGTTGGCGAAGATCTGCTCGATCAAGAGCCCGGCTCCATGGCCCTCGATGAGGCCGCCCTCGAAGTCACCACCGAGTGCTGACGGGCTGGAGAACACCCCGATGAGAACGCCACCGGTCATACCGCCGACGAAGTGGACACCCACGACGTCGAGGGCGTCGTCATAGCCGAAGCGGTACTTGAGGCGAACGGCCAGCGCGCACAGGGCGCCGCAGACGAGACCGACCGACATGGCACCGGCTACGCCCATGAACCCGGCACCTGGGGTGATACCGACCAGGCCGGCGACCACTCCCGAAGCGCCACCGAGCGAAGTGGCGTGCCCGTCCACGGCTCGTTCGACGAGGAGCCACGCCAACATCCCGGAGGCCCCGGCGATGAAGGTGTTGGCGAATGCCTGGATCGCGACCCCATCAGCAGCCAACGCCGATCCAGCGTTGAACCCGAACCAACCGAACCAAAGGATGCCTGCACCGAGCATGGTGAAGGGAAGGTTGTGGGGCAGCATCGGCTCGCGGCCCCAGCCACGACGCTGCCCGAGCACGATCGCAAGAGCGAGCGACGCCGCTCCGGCCGCAACGTGCACCACGGTCCCTCCGGCGAAGTCGAGGCCGCCTCGAACGGTGAGCCAGCCGACGCCAGGACGAAACACCCAGGCCCACGCAGGAACGAAAACGATCATGAGCCAGATGGGAACGAACGCGACCCACGCCGAGAACTTCATCCGGTCGGCAACGGCACCCGAGATGAGTGCGGGAGTGATCGAGGCGAACGTGAGGGCGAAGAAGGTGTCACGGAGCTGAGCCCCGCCGTCGCCGTTGGTGATCGAAATACCAGACAGGAAGAGGTGGTCGAAACTGCCGATGAGACTGTTGCCCCCGGTCGACGAGAGGCTGTACCCGGCGACGAACCAGACAATCGGCACGATGCCGAGACACACCATGTTCATCATGAGCATGTTCAACATGTTCTTGGATCGAGCCATGCCGCCGTAGAAGAGGGCCAGGCCGGGAACCATGAAGACAACGAGGGCCGCCGACATCAAAATCCATGCGGTGTTACCAGAATCCAGGGTGCCAGGGTCCATCGAGAGTGCCTTTGCGATCGGGAGCGGGAAGCTACGTTTCGATTCGCTGAAGAGACCGTTGACGCTTGAGATCCAGCCGGAGAAACGCAGGACGCAGCATCACAAGTGGGCGAGTCCAGCCTGTTTCGGTGTCGTTTCTTCTGTGTTAACTCTCGTTTCGGGTCTGACCGGTCCGCTGGACGACATCGGGCCGATAATGGACGCTTGTGACAACCACTTCCAACGATTTCATCCGCATGAATGCATTCCTCGACGAACCACGCAACGCGATCGTCATCGGGATTCGCGCGAACGGCACGCCTCACGCCACCCCGAACTGGTTCCTATGGCAGGGAGGTCGGTTCTACATCTCGACCACCAAGAACCGCGCCAAGTATCGGATCTTCTCCAACGATCCTCGTGTGCAGTTGGTGATCGACGATTCCACCTCGTTTCGCTACGTCATCGTCGATGGCACCGTCGAGATCGACGACGATGTCGAGTCCGGTCTCGCCAACTTCGAACAGCTCCGGGTCAAGCATGGGCGTACCGAGCAGACGCGCGACGAACTTCGCAACGAGATGATCCGAGATCAGCGAGTGCTCCTCACCGTGATGCCAACACGCGATCAGTCCACGTGGCCAGGACTGGGTTGGGGCTGATCCACGACACTCCGATGAGGGCCGCTACCGTCATGCGTCATGAGCGCCAACGGCCCATCGCTGCCCGAGCCCGACGCCGATGAGGTTGATGCCTTCTGGGACCGCTACCTGGCGGCGACCGGTCAACCCGACGACACCCCATTCGACGACGTCGGCAGCTTTGGCGACACCGTCGAGATGGCCGACGAACTCCTCGATCTGGTGCTGAGCGGCGCCAAACGGGCAACGGCGAGCGCAGTTGCCGACTATGAATCCGAGCAGGCGCCGCTTCCCGAGGTCGACGACACCTGGATTGCCTGCGACGGCGCAGGCAAGCCGGTGGCGGTGATCCGCACGATCGAGGTCGAGGTCGCCCCACTGTCGTCGGTGGATGACGAGTTCGCGTTCGACGAGGGCGAGGGCGATCGGTCTCGCAACTACTGGCTCGAAGCACACACCCGGTTCTTCCAGCGCAGGTACCGCGCGCTCGGTCTCGACTTCGGTCCGGAGATCAGTGTGGTGTTCGAGCGCTTCGAGGTGGCGTACGACGAAGAGTGGGCGTGATGCCAGATTGCTCAAGCTGTCGGGGTGGGCGCGCCGATAGGACAGGTGCCTCCGTTGCACCGATCCGAGCGGCAACGAGACGGCCTAGGTCATTCGGACCAGGCCCTCTGGGCCATTTGCACCATCGTTGGTTGCGATCCTCACGCTGAGTCTGCGCCTTCCGAGGCTGCGTCCGCGACATCTGTCGCTACGGAGCAGCCACGGCAAGGAACGCCACAGTGAAGAAGATCATCCCCGAACGCCCAACACCGGAACCAGACCGTGGCTCCTGGTTGTCGCGACGCTTGGGATTCGATGCCGGCGGGCGGGGTCTCGCCGCCTCTGGCCTCTCGGTGGTTGTGGCGGGCGCACTTCTCACTGGCATCGTGCCCGGGATCGGGCTGAATGGCGCTCAACCCGTAACGCAGGAACCGGCGCTACCGACCTTGCCGATCGAACCGGCCAACAACGACGACCCAATTCGTCCTTCCGACGGGCTCACCCACCTCATCGTCACTCCGAACACCGAGCGGATACAGCACGAGGCGACACCGATCGAGACGAGCCCTCCGACCGAGCCCTCCGGCTCGGGAGGCACCGCCACATCAAACGGAGCCGCCGCATCAGACGATGACCGCGACCTGAGCGAACTCGACGCGTTGCGTCATGCACCGAAGGGCTCATCGTTGGTCGTGACCCCCACCGGTATCGCCGTTCGCTTTCCCGACGGCACGGTGGTTGCACTCGACGACGTCCTCGCCACCGAGTCGACGCCGGCGGCCGGCACCGACGCTCCCGTCACCGACGACGACACGTCGCCTCGCCAACGTCAGATCGACGCACTCGACGCACTTCCCGTTGACGCCACGGTTGCCGATCAGCTCGCCGGTCTTCCCGGAGTCGAGCGGGTTGCAGCAATCGGCGACGGGAGCTACTCAGTGTCGCTCGAGGACCCCGCCGCGCTCGATGGGCTCGACGTCACGATCGTCGAGGAATCGTACTTTGCCTCCTTCTCCGAGCCCTATGAACGGCTCGAGTGGTACCTCGAGAACGATGGCGCAACGATGCGCCAGTACACCGCGAAGGTGAGCATCGACGCCGACATCGACGGCACCGTTGCCATCCAACACGCCACCGGAGCCGGGGTGGTTGCCGCAGTGATCGACACCGGCGTCGACTTCTCGCACCCCGATCTGGCACCGAACAAGTGGACCAATCCGGGTGAGGTCTGCGGCAACGGCATCGATGACGATGCCAACGGTTACGTCGACGACTGCCACGGCTTCGACTTCGTGTATCGCGATGGCACCGGCTACAACCCCGGAGCGAGTGAACACGGCACCCACGTTGCCGGAACCATCGCCGCCGCACGAAACGGAATCGGCGTGGCCGGTGTTGCTCCCGACGCTTCGATCATGGATCTCAACGTGTCGAACACCGACGGCTCGCTCGCCGGTGGTTCCATCGCCGAGGCGGTCCGTTACGCGGTCGACAATGGTGCCGACATCATCAACCTGTCGCTCGGCACGAAGCCGGGCGGCGCACCATCGGCGGTCATCGGCTCGGCGATCGACTACGCCGCAGACAGGGGCGTGCTCGTCGTGGTCGCCGCCGGCAATGACAACGCAAACCTCGATGTCGCCAGTGTCTGGCCTGCGTCGTACGACAAACCCAACATGATGACGGTCGGCGCCACATCACCCGACGACAGCAAAGCGTCGTTCTCGAACTATGGAGGCGCAGTCGACATCTTCGCTCCCGGCGACATCATCGCCTCGACTGTGCCGATCAACGGTGCAGCCAACCCGTACAAGTTCATGAGCGGGACGAGCATGGCGACCCCCGTTGTCGTCGGTGCCGCCGCGCTGTTGCTCGCTGATGACCCATCGATGACCCCGCAGCAGGTGATCGCCCAGCTTCGGTCGACGAGCGACATCGACCCGGCGCTCGCACGATTTGCGGCCGATGGTCGCCGCATCAACGCAGGCGAGGCGCTTGGCGGGGCACTTCCGGATGGCTCGCCGGTCACCGAACTTGCGGTCACCATGACCGGACTGACGAACCTGACGACGGCCGAACCGCTCGCTTCGAGCCTTCGATTCGCCGTTCCCGATGACACGTTCGACGAGGACTACCACTGGGAGATGGTGCTACTGGCCGACGAAAGCAGCGGTATCTACGCACTGATCGATTTTCCGGTCGTCCTGAACGACAACGACATCACCACCGGCGCGGCCGGAGCGATCGGTCTCGGCGTCACCGGGACCTCGGAGGTTGCCATCACGGCTGCTCTCCCGGCGGGTGACTACGGCCTGATTTTCGAAGCAGTTCCCGACATCGACCCGTCGGTCCGGCTGGGCAACCCCTTCGTGGTCACTTTCACTGTTGGCGACAACGCCGGCGAAACCGCGCCGGGTCCCGACTCACCCGAGCCGGCGCCGCCGGGCACACCCCCACCGGGCACACCCGCCTCACCCGGCAGCCCAACCAGCCCTGGCACCGACCCTGACACCGGTGGTGGCGGTGGTACCACATCACCGACTCCTGCGAACCCGCCAACTCCAGGGTCGGAGGGCGGATCTGCTCCCGGCTCCGGGGGCCAGACGTCGACCCCGACCACCGGGGGCGACGGATCTGCCGACGGTGGCACCAGCGACGGCGGCGCCGGGGCGGGCGGAACCGATGACGCAGGAAGCGGCAATGGCGGGGGGAACTCAACGAACCCGGGCTCGGCCCCGGTGGCGCCGCCGAGCAAGACAACTCCGGGCAGCCAACCCACGGTGCCCTCACCCGAGCCGGTGGAAGACGCAGGCTACGCGGTGCGCACTGTGAGTCCGTATGTCGGACCGCTCGGCGAGCAGACGCAGGTCACCATCGTCGGCACCTTTCCCCAGCCCGTCCACGTCTTCTTCGGTTCGGTCGAGGCATCCTCGCTGAGCCAGACCGCAACTCGAATCGTGGCCCTCTCGCCACCGGGAAGCCAGGCCGGTCCGATCGATATTCGACTCGTCCGTAACGGCGCCACCGTGCTCAGTGTCGGCAACGGCTACACCTACCTCGCTACTGACGATGACGTTCCCACCTCGCCTCCGGGCGGCAACGGCACCGGTGGCGGTTCACCCGCGACTGATGCCCCCGGTTCCGATGCGCCGAACACGGGAAGCCCCGCACCGGACACGCCCGGCAACCCCGGCTCTGGCAACCCCGGCAGCGACAACCCCGGCAGCGACAACCCCGGCAGCGACAACCCCGACACGGGGAACCCTGGCAGCGGAACTCCCGACGGTGGCTCGTCCGACGAAGGCAATCAACACCCTCAGCAGCGCCGACGGCAGTCCCGCCAATCGGTCGGAACCCAACGAGTCGACCTCGGCGACGGCCGAACCGGTGCTCCACTCGAAGGCGGCGATCCACTGACGATGTCAACGCCATGCCGTTCCAACACATGCCGTGCCGGCAGCGGCTGATGGTGTCGCCAAGATGAAGGGGAAGCGGGTAGATCGACCCATCGATCCCATATCAAGAAACTCCCCATCTGGTCGACAAAACGGCATGCGTACCGCGGAGAAAGAAACCGACGGTTCACCGACTCGCTATCTGACCCCGGGCGTACAGGCGCAACTCGCCGAACTCATCTTTCGCGGCAACGACTGGCTCGCTCCGGTCGCGACATGGATCTGCGCCCTGCTCCTCGCCGTCGTGAGCTTCACGAACATGCGCCACGGGGTGCTCGGCGCCTGGTTCGCCGTCGTCACACTCAACTCGTTGGGCATGGCGGTCGCGAACTACCTGCCGTCGCTGCATCGCCGAGTCGATCGAGGCGGAACACCACTGACGGCCAACTTCTTCGCCATGACGGGCGGTCTTTGTTTCGGAACATTTCTCTGGATCGATGCTGCATCGCTCGCCGACACCGAGCTTCGCCTGACCGTCTTTTGCATCCTGCTCGCCATCTCGGCCGGTGCCGTTGGCGGGATCGCCGGCATCGCAGGACACGGCCGCTATGTGCTCTATCCGATCTGGGTCTCGGGATCGCTGGCGCTGCTGTACCACGGAGAAGTTCTTCTCGCCGCCGGTGCCGTCTTCTTCGTGCTCGTGATGGCCAAGGATCTCGCAGCAACCAACAACCTGCTGGCCGAGATCCTCTATCACCGCGAACTCGCCGATGGCAGAGCCAACACTGCCCAGAACGAGGCCCTTCGCGATCCACTGACGAATCTGCTCAATCGAGCTGGTCTGACAGCAGCAACGGAGGTCGACACGTTCGGGACGACGTCACCGGTGACGGCGATGTTCGTCGACCTCGATCACTTCAAGATGGTGAACGACCGCTTCGGTCATGCGACAGGCGACCAGGTACTGATCGAGGTGGCCGATCGCCTCACCAGCACGGTCCGTCCGCAAGACATCATCGCTCGCCTGGGAGGTGATGAGTTCCTCATCCTGATCGACGCGCCGTTGGCCGAAGCATCCCGAGACGGTATTGCCCGCTCGATCATCACGGCGCTGGAACTCCCCTTCGTGACCGAGCAGTTCGAGGCGCGTATTTCGGCGAGCATCGGGATCACCGTCGTCCTGCCCGGGGCCTTCGACCTCGATGCCGTCCAACGTGAGGCCGACCACGCGCTCTATGTCGCCAAGGCTCAGGGGCGTCGCCGGTCCGCTCATTTCGATGAGACGAGCCGAAGCGATCTCGAGGAACGCTCGGCGCTCGAGGCCGAGCTTCGTCGTGCCGTCGACACCGGCGGCATCGATGCGTGGGGACAGCCGATCGTCGATCTCGAAACTGGCGAGGTCGCCGTCGTCGAACTCCTCGCTCGGTGGCAGCGTTCCGATGGCAGCTTCTACCCGCCGGGTCGGTTCATCCCACTCGCCGAGGAGGCCGGTCTCATCGATCAGCTCTCGAAGCAGATGCTCGACCGAGCCGTCGAGACACTGCATTCGTGGCGATCCCATCCGACCATGGGAGCCGTTTCGATCTCGGTCAACGTGTCACCGCGTCAGCTCGCCAATCGACGCTTCACCGAGCGAGTCTGTTTCCTGATGACATCGGGGACGATCCCCGAGGGACGGCTGATCCTCGAACTCACCGAATCAGCCGACCTCGATGATGTGCGAGGAATCGACTCGATTCTCACCGAGCTGGTGGAGAGCGGCGTTCGATTGGCTCTGGACGACTTCGGCAGCGGTCACACCTCGATGCAGCATCTGCTCGGCTTGCCAATCGAGTACGTCAAGCTCGACGGGACCCTGATCAAGGATCTCGGCCAAGACCCACGCCAAACCGCACTTGTCCGGTCCATCCGCGATCTGGCGGGCACAATCGGTAAGCAAGTCGTCGTCGAAGGAGTCGAAACCGAGGCGCAGGTCGCCAAGCTTCGGGAGCTTCGCCTCCACCTCGCCCAGGGCTATCACTTCGGCCGGGCGCAACCCCTGAGCCTCTTCACCAGCGACACAACAGCTCCTGCTTGATCGACGGGCGAGACCCGAAAACGAGGAGGAACGTTGCCTCTCGCATCGCCCGCTCGGCATCGGATCCGCTCATTGCCGACCGAGCTCCGTGAGCGGCAACGATGGCGACCGCAGCATCAACCGCGAGCAGGACGGCGTCGACCCGGCAGGAAACCAGAGCCGCGTCGTCGGCCACATCCATTCGCCGGCGCAACTCGACAACCCGATCGATGAGGCGTTGCGAACAGGCGCTCGTTTCGGCGGTACCCACCTGGTCGATGGCGTCGGCGCAGCGCAACGCCAGACCGAGCGCCAGTGAGCCGTTCGGACGCAGACCCCGACCGGCGGCATGACCGACAACCGCATAGTCGTCGGCACCGAGGAAGCAACCGGCGGCAACCTCGAACCCGGTGAACCGCAGCGACACCGTGACGGTCGCGTCGACCGCTTGCAAGCTCAAACGTTCGGCTGCGAGGCCATTCCCTTCGGCGGCGGGGATGACGAACCAGGCGACAGTGCCCGGATCGCCGTCGATCCGGGCCGCAACGAGAAGATCGCTCACCATTCCCCAGCCGGTACACCAGGGCGAGAACCCGTCGAGTCGCCATCCACCGGTGTTGTCACGCTCGGCAACCAGAAGCGGCGGTCCCGGCAACAGGCCGGCTTGCACGATGCCGGCCCGGGCATGCCCCGACAACAACGACGTTGCCAACCGCCGGTGGGTTTCTGTCGTGGCACCGACGGCGAGTCGGCGGGCCAGACCATGGTGCTGCAACCAGACGAACGTGGTGGCGAGACAGCCCCGGGCGAGGGTTTCCACAATGCTTGCGAACGCGGCCGAATCGACCGCAACCGCAGCGCCATAGAGACCGGCATCAGCCAGGGCGTCGAAGTGGCCGGCCGGGATCACACCGGTGTGATCGACCTCGCCAGCCGCCGGCAACAAGATCTCATTCGAGATCCGCTCGGCAGCCGCTCGCAGCTCGGCTTCAGTGCGGGCGGTCAATCCCTGGTCCATTCGTTGATTCAACCACCGCTCGGTCATCCCTCCTCGTTCGACACAGGGCCAAAGACTAAGGTCCGCCTGATGTGCTGCATTGACGACCGCTTCAGCCTTGCGTCCGGCCGGACCTCCAACGGTGCCACCCCGAGGACCCCGGAAGTCGGGCCACGATGAGCGCCACTCCGCTGTCGACCGCCGGACCGGTCAGCGTGACCCGCGATCGTTGGGGGATCGGCCACATCGCCGCCCCCGACGCCATGGCCGCTTTCGCCGCCCAGGGTTGGCTGGCCGCTGCTGACCGGCTGTGGCAGATGGAGTGGGATCGCCGCCGAGCGCTCGGCCGTTGGGCCGAGGTCGCGGGACCCGGCGCCGTTGCCGAAGACAAGCTGTTCCGCCGCCTCGATCTGGCGGGCCGTGCCCAGAGCAACTGGGAGCAATTGAGCGCTGACACCCGGGCGATGACCGAGGCCTATGCCCACGGGGTCAACGTCTGGCTGGCCGCCAACGGCGACGACCTGCCGGCCGAGTTCGATGCCCATGGCGTCGGTCCCGACCCGTGGGAGCCGTGGCACAGCGTTGCCATCTACCAGATCCGCCACTTCTTCATGGGCACGTTCCACCGGAAGCTGTGGCGAGGCGCCGTCGCCCTGCGGGCCGAGCCCGCGCTCGTACGGGCCATGGTCGGCAACGTCGGGGCCGACAGCCCCATGGTCCCGGCCACCGACGACCGCGGGCAAACACTTGATCTCCTCGCCGACGCCGAGGCCGTGCTGCGCTCCGCCCGGGCCGATCTTGCGGCCCTTCCCGACACCGATGGCGGCTCGAACTCCTGGGCTGTTCACGGATCTCGGACCGCGACCGGTGCCCCGCTGCTCGCCGGCGACCCCCACCGCGGTATCGAATTCCCGAACGTCTATCACCAATGCCACCTGGCCTGCGACAGCTTTGACGTCATCGGCCTGGCCTTTCCCGGCGTCCCCGGTTTCCCCCATTTCGGCCACAACGCGAACGTTGCCTGGTGCATCACGCACGGCATGGCCGATGACACCGACGTGTTCATCGAGCACGGTGCCCTCACCGTGGAACGGACCGAGACGATCAAGATCCGGGGAGCCGAACCGGTCGTCGTGACCTGCGCCACCACGCCCAGAGGGCCGATCGTGCTCGGCGATCCGACCTCGGGCGAACCGACGTTGGGCCTGCAGTGGACGGCGTGGCACGGACCCGACACCACCTTCGAGGCACTGTGGCCCATGCTCACGGCCTCCAACGTCGATGGCTTCGAGGCCAGCCTTCGCCCCTGGGTGATCCCGATCAACAATGTGCTCAGCGCCGACACGTCTGGCAACATCTCGTTCCAATTGCGAGGCCGGGTTGTCGAACGGCCGAATGCCAACCGCTGGGTTCCCGTCCCGGGCAACGACACCCACGGCTGGGCCGGCATCGACCCGGTTCCGTTCGAGCAGCTACATCACTGGCGTAACCCCGACCGGGGCTATCTCGTCACCGCCAACAACCGCACCAGCGACGCGCCGCCCTACGTCTCGCTCGACTTTTCCGGCCCTGCCCGCTACGACCGAATCGTCGAGCTGCTGGCGGCCCTCGAACCCGCCGAGACCGACGTCGCCGCGATGGCGGCGATCCACCTCGACGTCCACTCGTCGGTGGCGGTCCAACTCCTACCCCTTCTCCTCGCGGCAACGCCGACGACCGCCGAGGGCCGGGCTGCCCAGAGACACCTGGCCGGTTGGGACGCCGAGCTGACAGCCGAATCGAACGCGGCAACGATCTACAGCGGCGTCCGTGTCGAGTGGGCTCACGAGGTGGCGCGGCTTCTCGGGCTCGACGACGCCCATCTCGTTGAACCGGGTTCGCCGTCGGCTCTCTTCGCCTCTCGTGCCCTGTTCGGGGCGAGCCACCGGCTACTCGCCGGCGATGGGTGGCGTCTGCTGCCGGCCATGAGCGCAGAAGGTCTGGCCGCCACGCTGGGTGCCGCCTTCGATCGGGTTGCCGCCAACCTTGCTGATCGCCTGGGCTCGGATGCCGACCAGTGGCGTTGGGGCCGAGCACACACCATGGTTTCGCCCCATCCACTGGCATCCGCCCGTCCCGAGTTCGGCGCGCTGCCCCCGCCGGTCGACGGCATTCCCGGCGATGGCGACACCGTGCGCTGCGCCAGCATCATGCCGGCCTACGGGGATCGGGCGGCGGCCGGTTCGGTAGCCCGCTACGTGTTCGATCTGGCCGACTGGGACCGCTCCGGCTGGATCGTCCCGCACGGCGTCAGCGGCGTCCGCGGCTCGGGTCACGATCTGGACCAACGCAGCTCGTGGGTCGACGGCGAGCTGATCCCGATGGCGTACAGCCCCGCGGCCATTGCGGCCGTGACCGCCGAGACCTTCGAGCTGTAGTCGGTGAGCGCCCGATGCAGGCGATAGCGAGGAGCCACACCCATCACTCAACCTGTCAGGTTGATCACGGTGTCAATCACTTGATCGACTACTGTCAACCCGGTGCACGATGATCGGAAGCTCACGTCGGCCGAAGCAGCCGCCCGCCTGGGCGTGAAACGCCAGACGCTCTACGCATACGTGAGTCGAGGCGTGCTGGCACGTACCATGTCGCTCGACGGCAAGAGCAGTTTGTTCGACCCGGCCGATATCGACGCCCTGCGTTCGCGACGGCACCGCAACGTGCCCGGTGAGGTCGGCACCGTGATCGCGTCGTCGATCACCACGGTCACCGACCGAGGCCACACCTACCGTGGCGCCGACGCGGTCGGCCTGGTCGAGGCCGAAACGTCGTTCGAGTCGGTTGCCGATCTGATCTGGGGCGACGAGGGCCCCTGGCACCTCGCCCCCACCGATCTGGCCCATCTCCGAGCAACCCAGGCCGTGCTCCCCGCCGACGCTCGGCTGCTCGACCGCCTGCGGGTGGCCGTCGCCACCTTGTCGGCAACCGATCCGCTTCGCCACGATCTGTCGCCAACCTCGGTCATCGCGGCCGGCCGCCGGATGCTGCTCGGGATGACGGCTGCTCTCCCCAAACAGCATCTCGGCCCTCATGATCAGCTGGCCGACCAGTTGTGGATGGCACTCGCCCCCGACCCCGGCACGGTCGAGCAACGCAGCGCGCTCAACGCCGCTCTCGTCCTCCTGGCCGACCACGACCTCGCGGCATCCACGTTCGCCGTGCGCATCGCGGCCTCGGTGCGGGCCGACCCGTACTCCCTGGTGACGACCGGACTCGGCGCGGTCGGAGGGATCCTCCACGGCGCGGCGAGCGGGGCGGTCAACCGGTTCTTCGAAACGGCCGACCAGATCGGACCCGAACACGCCTTCGGGCAACGACTGGCCGACGCTGAGCACATTCCCGGTGTCGGCCACAAGGTCTACCGCACTCGCGACCCACGCGAAGAGGCGCTGCTCGCTCTGATCGAGGAGGGCTGGGGCGACGAGCCGGAGTATGACACCGTCGAGCAACTCCGCTACCTGATCGTCACCCGACTCGAGACACCACCGAACGTCGACTTCGCACTGGGGGCGCTCACCTGGCTCGCCGAGATGGATCCCGATGCCGGCGAGTTCTTCGCCATCGCCCGCACGGTCGGCTGGATCGCCCATGCCCTCGAAGAGTTCACCGAGCCGCCACTTCGCTTCCGGGTCAGGGCTCGCCCCACCGGGCAGCGCCCCGAACTTCCCGAGGACTGATCGTGCCACCTGGCCGTTTCGCCCCGAGTCCGACGGGTGACCTCCACCTCGGAAATCTCCGCACCGGTCTGGTTGCGTGGCTCTTCGCTCGCAGCGATGGCGCCGCGTTCGGACTCCGGTTCGAGGACCTCGACACGGCAACGGTCCGGCCCGAGTTCTACCACCGTCAAGCAGCCGACCTCGCCGCCCTCGGACTCGATTGGGACACACCGGTGATCCGCCAGAGCGATCGGCTCGAGATCTACCGGGCCGCGATCGATCGGCTGCTCAGCGACGATCTGGCCTATCCGTGCTACTGCTCACGCCGCGAGATTCGAGAGGCCACCCAGGCACCGAACGGCCCATGGTCGCAGAACGCCTATCCCCAGACGTGTCGACACCTCACGTCGGCGCAGCGGCGCGAACGCGAGCGGGCCGGCAGGCCACCGGCCTATCGGCTCCGCACCGACTCACCGACCATCGCGTTCGTCGATCTGCTGGCCGGACCGAGCGAAGCCGTTGTCGACGATTTGGTCATCCAGCGCAACGACGGCACGCCCGCCTACAACCTCGTCGTCGTGATCGACGATGTCGCCGACGGCATCGAGGTGGTCGTCCGCGCCGACGATCTGTTGTCGTCGACACCACGGCAGATCGCTGTCGCCGGTGTCCTTGGATTGGCGCCGCCCCGCTACGCCCACGTGCCACTCGTGCTCGCCCCGAACGGTGATCGACTGGCGAAGCGCGACGGCGCCGTCACGCTGGCCGACCGAGCCGAGCTCGGCGAAACCCCGGCCGATGTCCTGTCGTACCTTGCCTCGACGCTCGGCCTCTGCCGGGTCGGCGAGCCCGTCACCCCGGTCGATCTTCTCGATCGCTTCGACCCGGCAACCCTCCCCCGACAGCCGCTCACCCTCCAGGCCGACCAACTGTCGTAGGTCTCAGAACCTTCTCCACTCCTCGGCAGTGCGGCCGAGCTTGGCGAGGCGATCTTCGGCCCACACCGGGACTTCCATTTCGACATCGGCCTTGACATTGGCAACCTGCTCGCCTTCCTCGTCCCAGATGTGGCACGTGTTCAGGTTGAAGGCGAGCGACTGCATGCGGTCTTCGGAGGTGAGGCTCACGGGCACGGCGGTTGGATCCTCACGCATCGCAACGCTGCGCAT
>RCMY010003871.1_pt1 | contig 26693 bp, 20 predicted proteins | sample 2041341 | NCBI WGS metagenome assembly RCMY01 (sample SAMN09708234, study PRJNA481090) | Marine sediment metagenome, whole genome shotgun sequencing project.
CTTGACCGGATCTTTGCGGATCACCAGCCTGATGCGGTGATGCATCTGGCGGCCGAAAGCCATGTAGACAGGTCCATCGACGGCCCCGGGGCGTTTATCCAGACCAACATCACCGGCACCTATACCCTGCTCGAAGCCGCACGTGCCTATTGGCAAAATGCTGGCAATCCAGACGGTTTCCGCTTTCACCATATCTCGACCGACGAGGTCTTCGGCTCGCTTGGGCCCACCGGCCAATTCACCGAAGACACGCCGTATGATCCGCGCAGCCCGTATTCTGCGTCCAAAGCCGCCAGCGACCATCTGGTGCGCGCCTGGGGCGAGACCTACGGCCTGCCGATTATTATGACGAACTGTTCTAACAACTACGGCCCGTTCCACTTCCCGGAAAAACTGGTGCCAGTTGTGATCCTCAAGGCGCTGGCCGGTCAGCCGATCCCGGTTTATGGCGACGGTGCCAATGTGCGCGACTGGTTGTTTGTCGAAGACCACGCCGACGCGCTGCTGACGGTGCTAACCAAGGGCGAATTGAGCCGCAGCTATAACATCGGTGGAGAGAACGAGGTCAGCAATCTGGAACTGGTGCGGATGATTTGCGCCTTGCTCGACGACCGCCACCCCGAAGGGGCACCGCACGCTGATCTGATCACCTTTGTGACCGACCGCCCGGGCCATGACCAACGCTATGCCATCGACCCGACACGCATCCGCACCGAGCTGAACTGGCAGCCCTCGGTCACAGTAGAAGAAGGGTTGGCCCGCACCGTCGACTGGTATCTTGCAAACGAAGATTGGTGGCGCGCCCTGCAAAATCGCCATGGCGTTGGCGAACGGTTGGGCACTGCATGAAGATTCTTGTCTTTGGCCACAGCGGCCAGGTCGCAACGGAGCTGCGCGCGCTCGATGGAAACGGTCTAAGCATCACCGCGCTTGACCGGGCTGCTTCCGATCTGACCGACCCCGCCGCCTGCGCCGCTGCAATTAATACGCACGCGCCCGATGCCGTGATCAACGCCGCCGCCTACACCGCCGTCGACAAAGCCGAAAGCGATGAAGCCACCGCCGATATGATCAACGCGCAGGCCCCCGCCGCGATGGCCCGCGCCTGTGCCGCACGCGACATTCCTTTTGTGTCAATCTCGACCGATTATGTGTTTTCCGGTGCAGGATCAGACCCTTGGCAACCTGGCGATCCCACCGATCCGCAAGGCGTCTATGGCCGTACCAAGCGCGACGGAGAGATCGCAATCAAAGCGGCTGGCGGTCGCTGGGCTGTGTTGCGCACCTCTTGGGTCGTGTCAGCCCATGGTAATAACTTCGTCAAAACCATGCTGCGCCTTGGGGCCGACCTTGACGCGCTGACAATCGTCGCCGACCAGATCGGCGGGCCGACAGGTGCCGCCGAGATCGCGCAGGCCTGCGTCACCATCGCCAAAACTCTGGTGTTAGAGCCGGAGAAATCCGGCATTTACCATTTCTCAGGTGCCCCCGACACCAGCTGGGCCGATTTCGCCCGCGCGATCTTTGATCAGGCGGGCATCACCTGTACTGTCACATCGCGTCATCCGAATACCCGACCCCGGCCAAACGCCCGCTGAATTCGCGGATGGATTGCAGCGCCACAATGGCGGCTTTTGGCATCGCACGTCCAGAATGGCGCGACAGCCTGACCCAGATTATTGACCAACTTGATATTTCCAAGGACTGATTTCCCATGACAACGACCATGACTCAGGCGCCCGAACGCAAAGGTATCATCCTCGCCGGAGGTTCCGGCACGCGACTGTATCCGATCACCATAAGTGTGTCGAAACAGTTGCTGCCGATATATGACAAGCCGATGATCTACTATCCGTTGTCGGTTCTGATGTTGGGCGGCATCCGCGAGATCGCGGTGATCACCACCCCGCAAGACGCCCAACAGTTTCAACGCGCGCTTGGCGATGGCAGACAGTGGGGCGTGTCGCTGACCTATATCACCCAACCCAGCCCCGACGGTCTGGCGCAGGCCTATCTGCTGGCCGAGGGTTTCCTCGACGGTGCGCCCTCTGCCATGGTTCTGGGCGACAACATCTTTTTTGGCCACGGTCTGCCCGAGATATTGGCCGCCGCCGATGCGCAGGAGACTGGCGGCACTGTCTTTGGCTATCGCGTGTCTGACCCCGAACGCTATGGCGTGGTCGACTTTGATGAAACTGGCCAAGCCCGCCAGATCATCGAAAAGCCCGAGGATCCGCCGTCAAACTACGCCGTCACCGGTCTGTATTTCCTCGACAACACGGCTTCCGAGCGCGCCAAGACTGTTCAGCCCTCTCCGCGCGGAGAGCTTGAGATCACCACCCTGCTGGAAACCTACCTGCACGACGGATTGCTGAACGTTCAACGCATGGGCCGCGGCTATGCCTGGCTTGACACCGGCACCCACGGCAGCCTGCTGGACGCCGGCAACTTTGTGCGCACCCTTGAAACCCGCCAAGGCCTGCAAACCGGCAGCCCGGACGAGATCGCATTCAACCAAGGCTGGATTAGTGAGGAAAAGCTGGAAGAACGGGCCAAGCTCTTCGCGAAAAACGACTACGGTGACTATCTCGAAGGGCTGTTAAAACAGGGCAATCGCGGCCAGTTTTAAGTTGATCCACGTCAAAGACCGGCGCGCTGCGTCGCTTTCATAGTGATACGAGCGATGAAAAGGGAGCGTGCCGGCCGTGGACAAAACCGAAATCGATCAGGAAATTAAGCCGCCCGTGCCCTCTTTGGGTGCGCCGCGGTTCAGACCAGTATCAGCCACAGATCTGGCGCAGGCGCTAAAGCTTGGGTGGGCTGACTTAAGGCAGGCCCCTGTTTTTGGATTGGGCTTTGCCGCTGTCTATGTGATCGCGGCTTGGGCAATGACGTGGATCACTTGGCAAACCGGCACAACATTCTGGCTGGTGCTGGCAGTCTTCGGGTTTCCCTTGCTTGGCCCCTTCATCGCCGTTGGCCTGTACGAGGTATCGCGCCGGTTGCACGCGCAAGAACAGCTAAGCTGGTCTGCAATTCTGGGCGTCGTTGTCCTGCAACGCAAACGATCCCTGCCCATGATCGGCGCGATCAGTATTGTTATCTTTCTGTTTTGGTTCTTTCTGGGCCACATGATTTTTGCCCTGTTTCTCGGCTTGTCGCCTATGTCCAATATATCCTCCTCGATCGAAGTATTCTTGACGCCGAACGGCCTGACCATGTTGACTGTGGGCAGCGTCGTGGGTGCAATTTTTGCACTGCTTTTGTACATGATCACTGTCCTTGCAATGCCAATGGTGTTGGACCGAGAGGTGGATTTCGTGACGGCTATGGCCACCAGTTTTGGATATGTCGCGGCTAATATGGGTGTCATGCTGGTTTGGGCCGCATTTATTGCGACAGTGACACTGGTGTCACTTGTGCCGCTGTTTCTGGGTCTGTTCATCGTGCTGCCGCTGTTGGGCCACGCCACTTGGCATTTGTATCACTTGCTGATTGAAACACGCAGCTAACTGGCAAGGGTTTCTGGTAATGGGGTGAACGACCTTGACGCTTTGACAACCCTGTTTAAGCCGCAATCGCCCCTATGTCCCTAGGGTAAAACCTGCACGTTCAGAACATAGACGCCCCTTCACCAGGCGAGGGTCGGCATGCCCCTATCGATTGGCCGCTGAACGCTAACAATCAAGCCCAATTACCTTCCATACCTGCATCTGGCGAAAAACATCTACGGTGATACTGTTCGTATCTGGTTGCGTAACCGCCATAGTTGTAGATGCCAAAGATGTGGCGCTTTGCAAGCGCTTCTGAATAGCGCTACCCGGGGCTGCCGCTTTGGCCCAGGGCGCGTGCGCCGTTCGGCACGGCGATCAATCGCAAGCAGACCATCCGCCAGGAGGTTTGCCGTCTTGGCCAATCTGAAGGCGGTCGTCGCGCCAACAAACGGTTTCTATCATACCGCCCCGTAATGGATCAATGCCGCAACGGAAATCGGGTCAAATGCTTTGGGCGGCCCGCAAGGCGCGGATTATTCCGGCCATGGACCTTAGGCTTAAGCAGGGAAAAACAAGGCGCGCCCTAAAGGCTGCGTAGTCTTCGACCGTGGGTTCTGGTGACGCAGGTTTTTGCCCTTTTAGATGAGTTGCTTTGCTTTTTTCGCGGTCATATCACTACCTCTGTCGCGATCCCTTGACGGTGCGGCTGCGGCGGGGTCTTCTGGTCGCGGCAACGGCGTCATCTCGGCAACCCATGTGAACGAATACTGCTGGGAATATCTGGTCCCCGGCCCTGGCCGTGAGAACCAGTCCGTGACCGCAACGCTGGCGTCATAATACACCGTCAAATCGCGCCACACCCAGACTACTGACCCAAGGACAAACCTTATGGACTATATCTTTGTAGCGCGTGGCAAAAAGGGCGATGGCTTCAGCGACGAGCCATCTGCCAGCCATTTTCTGGCCGTGCCGGAAACTTCGAATGACATGTTTTATTCCCACCGGATCACAAAGACCGAATGGACCCGCGAAATTCTTGCCAAAGCACGCGGCGGCACGCTGAACCCCAACACCGAAGGTGATATTTTATTCTATGTGCACGGCTACAATAATTCGCAGGCCAAGGTACTGGAACGCCATCGCAAACTAAAATGGGGCCTTGAATGGCACGGGTTCAAAGGTGTCGTCGTCAGCTTTGATTGGCCAAGCGCATCATCCGCGCTTAATTATCTGGAGGACCGCGTTGACGCAAAGTTATCGGCCTTTCGGCTGGTCAAAGACGGTATTGCCACCTTGTCAGCTCTGCAAAGCCCTGATTGCCATATCGACATGCATATTCTGGCACATTCGATGGGGTCCTATGTCGTTCGCGAAGCATTCGATGACGCCGATGATCGGGCGCGCATTGCCGGGAAAAGCTGGGCCGTCAGTCAGATTATGCTGGTTGCGGCCGATGTATCGGTCGATTCACTGAATGCTGGCAATCCTAAGTCATCATCGCTTTATCGGCACTGTGCGCGGCTGACCAACTACTACAACCCCTTCGACGATGTCCTTTCGATATCGGCTGTGAAACGAATCGGCGTGGCCCCCCGCGCGGGCCGGCATGGCTTGGGCCATCCCCGTCATGAAAAGTCGGTGAATGTGTATTGTGGGCTACACTATGACCAGACCGTTACGATGAAAGATGTCTGGTCCGGGCATTTGTGGTATTTCGACGACCAGACCTTCATGTTGGACGTATTCCATACAATCTCGGGGCGGCTGGACCGCGGGGCCATTCCAACGCGCGAGCCAACCGACAAAGGCAACCTTGCCTTGGTCAAAACCAAGTAAGGTGACGGGGTCCATCACACGCCCACCCTTTTCTTCTGCTGGAAGCGGTGCGAAAACAGGGCATGTCGAAAAAGACCCTGAACAAAGCAAACCTCGAGGCACTGGGCGCGGACCGGCTGGCCGCTCTGTTGATCGAGGTAAGCATAGGCAGCGCTGACATCAAACGCCGCCTACGCCTTGAGCTAAGCCACAACCTTGGCGCTGAAGAGTTGGCGCGAGACGTGCGCAAAAGGCTGGCCTCGATACGCCGGTCAAAAAGCTTTGTTGGATGGCGCAAACGCAAGGCAATGGTCAAAGACCTAAGCACCCAAGCCGAGATGATCACTGCCAAGATCGCCCCCGATGCGCCGACGGAAGCGTTTGAATTGCTGTGGCAATTCACTGAGCTTGCACCATCAGTGTTCGAGCGGACGGATGACAGTCGGGGCGAGATCGGCGAGGTCTTTCGCAACGCTCGGTCGAAGTTTGCAGAAATCGCGCCCAATGCCGTGCTAAGCCCGACCGATCTGGCAAACCGAATTTGGGATGCTGTGCGAAACAATGCCTATGGGGAATTTGACGGAATCATCGGCCTGCTTGCCCCCACTTTGGGCGACGAGGGGCTGGCCCATCTCAAGGCGCTTGTCTTGGCCCATCAGGACAAACCGCTGGACGACACGGAGGACCATGCAGCGTTGCAGTTTCTGCGTGATTTGCGCGGTTCCGATAGGAACCACGCCGCCCTGCAAAAGACCCGTTTGGTAAAGGCTTCCCTACAAGATATCGCGACAGCGCAAGGGGACACAGACACATTCATCGCGCAGTATTCTAAACAAGATCTGGGCCAGCCCCGCATTGCCACCAATGTCGCAGCACTGCTGATTGATGCAGGACGCCCGCAAGAGGCACTGGATCGGTTGCTGGCCGCTATGCCAGCCCCGCATGCCGCAAGTGTTGGTGAATGGGACGCGGCATATGTCGCCAGCCTGCTAGCCTTGAACCGCCTTGAAGACGCTCAAAACCATCGCTGGGAACGGTTTTGCGATACACTGAATGTTCAGATGTTGGGGGACTATCTTAAAGTGCTGCCCGACTTTGACGACATAGACGCCGAGGATGCTGCGAAAGCACATGCCCTTCAATTCAACGACCCGATGGTTGCACTGCGGTTTTTTCTGGATTGGCCTGACCTGGCGATGGCGGCACGCCTGATCGAAAGCCGGTCTAATGCTCTAAACGGCGACCGATACGACATCCTGACTTCGGCAGCCGATGCGTTGCGCACGCGCTACCCATTGGCTGCGGTGCTTGCGTGGCGAGCAATGATTGACTCCGCTCTTTGGCATGGTCGATCCGCGCGATACGGGCATATTGCCGATCACCTGATGGACTGCGCGGCGGCGGATCAAGACATCGTCGACTACGGCAGCTTTCTGTCCCATCAAGTGTATCAGGACGCCTTGCACAAACAATATAAAAAGAAATCATCCTTTTGGGCGCGGGTTTTATAACGTCCGCAATGTGCGGGTGTTTTTCTGAGGCGAACGGACTAGGCTCGCCAGCCAGTGCAGGCCGCCTGTCCCAAACTTTCTCATGAACGAATATAGACAGATTGCCAAAATGTTTTGGTTTCTGGCCGCAATCTCAACTTAATTCGGAAATATTAACCATGATTGTGGGGGGAGGACGCTGATTCCTCACCTTTCAATGAGAAATATCAGGCGAACAAACAGCCTGGGGTGAACCCAAAACGATGACAACGAGTGAGCAGTAATGTTGTATAGCGATCCCATTTTGGCACTGCGCCATGATTTGACGCAATTTGCGGGCTGTAAACGACTGGCCTCAGTGGCGGTTTGCCCATTCTCTGCGTTGCAGGGGGTGAACTAAAATGGCTGACAGTTTTGGCGTCTTTTATCTTGGCATTTTCGCATCGCTTGACCCTACTGAAGGGAACACCACCTCTGAGAATGCGGCCGCTCTCGTAAACCAGTCCTTCGGCGGCGCGGCCAATCCGCTCTATAACAGCATCCAGCAACTGTCGCCTGGCACGACTGGGTACGGCAATAAGTCGGCAAACGTTTATAGCTCCGACAACAATAACAATACCGACAGCTTTAGGATCAATGGTGGTGCAAACCAGACCTTCGATTCAATTGTCACCTATACGGCGACCCTTACTTATACGAATGGCACCCCCGCCCAGACGGTTACCGCCATCGTGTTTCAGGACACCAATGGAAATCTGTATCTGGCACCGGCACCAGGCGCGAATGCGTATCAAACCGCCTTGGAAGCTGGGCCGCTTCAGTCGATCACCTTCACTCAAGTGGCTTCCAATAACACCAACATGACGGGCAGCCGTGTTGACGGCAACTATGCTAAGCCACCGCCGGATGGTTGGGTCGACGGCACGGCAAATGCCGACAATATGACCGAAACCTATTTTGACCTTCAGGCTGACAAGATTGACGCCAACGCAAATGCGATTAACGCAGGGGCGGGCAACGACACTGTCAACGCAGGTGGCGGCAACGATACCGTGCTTGGCGGCGCAGGCAATGACATCATAAATGGTGGCAGCGGCAATGACGTCATTCGCGGCGATTCTGCCCTTGGCACCCAGACAACCTATTCATGGGCCAACCAGAACCCCGCGATCGCCGATGGCACCAGCGTTTTGGGCGGCATCACAAGCAATACAGCGTCGGGCGACATTAAGGTCGCTATGACCATTACTGCCGGGGCTAACCTTGACCGGGTCCAGATGGAGCGGAACGACGCGCTTTATGACTATAACAGTGCCAGTGACACATCATCCATATACTTGCGCGGCGGCGCGCCAGGTCCCGAGACCGATACGGCAACGATGAAAATCAATTTTTCGTCGCTGAATCCGAACCTGTCGAACGAGGTTGCCAAAGTAACCTTTGGTATCTTCGATCTGGACCAAGCGACCGGTTTTACCGATGAGGTGATCATTCGCGCCTATGACGCCAACAACAATCGTATTCCAGTCGACCTGACCGCCGGCGACAGCACAACAATCTCGGTAAACGATGCAACCGGTCGAGCGATCTCGACCGGTGCCGGCACTGGTGCGACGGATTCGATAACCGGCTTTGTCAAAGTCGAAATCGCAGGCCCCGTTTCGCGGATTGAAATTGAGTATAAAAACGCCAATACTGCTGATGCTGCCCATGCGATCCGTATCGGTGACCTGCAGCTAACCACGATTACCAACAACAGCGTTGGGAATGACACCATCGATGGTGGCGACGGCAATGACACCATCTTTGGCGAGGCCGGCAACGATTCACTGATCGGCGGTGCGGGCAATGACAGCATCATCGGCGGTGCCGGAAACGACACCATCACGGGTGGCACTGGCAACGATACAATGTCCGGCGGTGACGGTGCTGACCTCTTTGTCGTGAAAAACAACTTTGGTACCGACGTCATTACAGGCGGCGAAGGTGGTACCGATAACGACACTGTCACCTTTAGCTCGATGGGCAGCGCCGTTAACCTGACCTACAGCGGAGCCGAGGCAGGCACTGTCACAGATGGCACCAACAGTCTTGGCTTTAGCCAGATCGAAAACATGGTGCTCACTGAATTTGCCGATACGATAAATGCGACGGTAGCGGCTGTGACCCTGGATACAGGTGGTGGCAATGACACGATTTCCGTAGGCTCAGGCGCGTATAACATCACCGCCGGGGCTGGCGACAATACGATCATCCGAAATACGGCCGTCACAGCAAGCGACGCAAGTTCGGTGATCGACGGGGGTTCGGGCACAGATACCTATGTCGCAGGCAGCGGCTTGGGCGCTGTTACCGTCGACCTTCAGAACAACCAATTGCAATATCTGGGCCAAGGCCGTGGTAGCCTGCTGAACTTTGAAAACGTTTCTGTGGTCAACAGCACCGCAAGCGTCATCGGTAACGCAGGCAACAACGTCATCACTGCCACGGGCAATTTCAACAACATTCTGTTCGGCGGTGGCGGCAACGATTTCATTAACGCCGGCGGCGGCAACGATTCAGTAAACGGTGGCACCGGCAACGATACATTGCTGGGTGGCGACGGCACAGATACACTGGATGGCGGCACCGGCAATGACATCCTGACGGGTGGCGCGGGCAATGACACCTTTATCTATTCCGGTGGCAACGACCAGATCACCGATTTCAACACCGGCAACACCGGTGCCCTGAATGACGGTATCGAGACTAACAACGATTTCATCGATCTTGGCACCTACTATGGTAATATCTTTGATCTGCGGGCTGACTTTGCCGACGATGGTTTGCTCAACCAATCGAACACCACCAGCACTGATTACACCGGCAAGACGCTCTTTGCTGGTGGCTCACTTGAGTTCCTGAATATCACGGCCGCCGATCTGACGACCGATAACACCGGGGTCATTTGTTTTGGTGAAGGAACCGCTATTCGCACCCCAAGCGGCAATGTTCTGGTCGAACACCTGAAAGTCGGTGATCTGGTCACGACAATGGACAACGGCCCGCATCGCATCCGCTGGATCAATCGCCGCAGCTATGACGCTGCTGCCCTAAGCAAGAGATCTCATTTGCATCCGGTCTTGATCCGAGTTGGTACATTCGGGGCAGAGCGTGATTTCTGGGTGTCCCAACAGCATGGGATTTTGACGGGCCGGAACGGCGACACTTTCGCCCGTGCCAAGCATCTGGCCGAATGCACCCAAGGCGTGCGCATTGCTTATGGCAAAAAGCATGTCACCTATATTCATATCATGTTTGAAAACCATCAGGTGATTTTTGCCGAAAACGTCCCGTCCGAAAGTTTCTATCCCGGCCCGATGGCTGTGAAAGCAATGCAACCAAATGACCGCAGCGCGTTTTCATATGCGCTGCCACGGCTCGGCGTGGGTGACGTCACCCGCGAGCAGGTCGTAAACGTCTATGGTCAATCCGCGCGGACGTTTATGGGCAGAAATGCACTGCTTAAGGCGCATAACATGGCGACAACGCCAAAGCCCGACAGAGTAAAGACACCCTCGGCTCGGATCATCCTGGCAAGCGCTAGACTGGCCCAATCTGGTGCGGATCGAAAAACGATATTGAATGCCGTCCAGCCGCAAGCTGCTGCTGGCTAAGTTCGATCCAAACGTCGTCCGGGGCTATGTCAGACCTAACGGGGGCAGTAATCATTTGCTGCCCCGAATGTGCAGCCAGTCAAAGATATTGAGCACTAGGAAAATCAACACTGCGATAAATGCCGCCTCTTTCAAAAAGCCCAATCCGCACGCCACGCCGATTGATCCGACGCCCCAAATCGCGGCACCGCTGCCGACACCTCTTAGGCGGCCATCTTTGCTGGGCGACATAATCGCCCCTGCCCCAAGAAAGCCGATCCCGCCAACAATGCCTTGGATCAATCTGGTGGGATCACTTTGGATCGCTCCATCTTCTGCCATACTGCTTAGCGCGAAATTTAATGTCACGATCATCAGCGCCGCAGACCCAATGGCAACCAGAACATAGGCACCAGCCCCCAAAGGTTTCCCCTTGATCTCTCGGTCGATCCCGACAATCAAACCGCAGCCCCCTGCGAAAACAACACGAAACATGAAATCGGTAAACTCGACCACGGGAAGCCCTTCCTATTTTTGCTGGTTTCTAACCTACAATCAAATTCTGGATCTGGACATCTTTCTATTCCCTGCTTGATGCCAAAGCCCGAGGCGGGCTTTTCAGCATCCTTGTCTTAGGTAGACCATCTTGCTGGCACGCATTGTCGGTCTGCGGTCGTTTTCAAAAATGACCAACTTTGACTTGGTGTTGACGGTTGCGTTCGATCCACTTTGGCGGGGGCATCGCAAGTGGAAGGCTGAACCAGACTGTTAAAAACACTGAACTTAATGGGATTGTGCTATGACTCACTGGCAAAGAAAACAGCCGCCCCGGTTGAAGAGATCCAGCTGTTCAGCCCGACGGCGGCCTTCCTAGAATGGCGCGTTCCGTGCCCTAGCGATACAGGCTCATCCTGTCATTTTTGACTACTTCCGGTAGGTTCACGGGCTTGCATCGCGGCGTCTGCGCGGCTGAGATTAAGTCCAACATCCGTTATTGCGGCACCACGCCGCGCTGCCAAGGCGGCAAAGCGCATGATACCATAGCTTCAATCCGAGTTGATATTTTCACTTAGGCTCGTTTCGTTTGCACATCTTATCGCAGGGCGAATGCCATCTATTTGGATTGCGCCCTGACATGCGATCAATAGCAACCAATTCGGGCAAGCCAGACCCAGCGCGGGACTACTTAGTTGCCGAGTACAGGAAGTTCGCATGGAGTCAAAAAGGTTTGCACGGTTAACAAGACAGAGTTCATTTCCTCCTTTATAGGCCGCTTCATGATATAACCGCTCACCCTTTCCTTGTAGGCTATTTCGACGTCCAGAGCGCTGTCGGGTGTGGTAAACATGAGCACCAAGCTGTTTGAAACGCCGCTAGTTGAGCGGAGCACTTTTAGAAATTCATGCCCATTCATCCGGGGGCATATTTATGTCCAGCAAGATAATATTTGGGGTTGGTAGATCCCCCGATTTGATGACCTTTAAGGCCCCGATGCCATCATCGGCCCGCGAAACGGAGGTTATTGGGGAAGTTTCTGATATTGTTCGTTCGACAATCATAGCGTCGAGCGGATTACCTTCTACCAAGAGAATATTCATCTGACGCTCCATGTTGAGCGAATTTTTTTATGGCTGATTCCTCTATTGCTTCCGCCTTGGGCCAAATAAACGAGAATTCGGCACCTTTAGGGTCGGATGATGATGCCGAAACTTCATAACTGTGGTGCTGGACCGTTTTTTTTAGAATAGCCGACCCGATACCTGTGCTCTCCGGTTTTTTGCCTATGCGAAGGGTCTGCAAAACATCGAATATTTTCTCATTAAACATCGGTGACATACCACTTCTGTTGTCCTGAACCGCTACTGCTAAATAGCTGCCTAGATCTCCAATCATCGGGTCTATCAGCGATAAATTTTGGATCGGGATGAAAATTAATAGCGTTTCCGATCAAGTTTTCCAAATTTTTGGTGAAAGCCGGATCTGAGACGGGTCAACTTCGAAATCTATCGCGCAGTCATCAATGATAGTGTCGAGATGAATACCGGGCCCATCTCGGTTCGGACTTTCCGGTTCGCGAATACTCGATGATCCCTTTAGTCGGATCATTCATTCTATCGACCCGGTCACGTATCATCTTGAACTGCATCTTGATTTGGGCTTGTTCGTTTAGTGATTCAAATTTCTCCTCAAGGTCTTCTTCGATTACTTCTGTTAAAAAACCAAAGCCGCGCGCGGGTGTTTTCAGGTTGTGGGAGGCGATATAGATGAGCTGCTCAATTTCATCATTGGCTTGCTCAAGACGCTTGTTTTTGCACGCAGGTCATCGGCTAGCTGGTAGGCATAGACACGGGCCCGGCGGTTTGTTTCATTTGCCAAATCCAGGCCCACCGCCGCATCATTCATGTCTTCAGGTTCGACAAACCTGATGGGGAGCATGAAGTTTCGGCTGCTTGGCGGATATACAGAAAAATCACGCCCCTCGGCGGAGCGTTCTTCGTGAAACTTTGGGAAATCCTCTTTGGCGACGTAGTTGATCACTTCAATGCCGTCTTATTCTCGCCCTAGACGGGGATCTTGCTGGTATGCTTGATCCGGCGCAACGCGAACAAGGTCGAGGTACCTGCCACGCAATCGAGGTCCAACAGGCGGCGCATGAGCACATCTTCGAAATCACCAATATCGCGCACCACCATATGCAGCATGTAATCCCAATCCCCGGTGATAGAATAAACCTCGACAATTGCAGGTTCAGCATCGACAGCCTGCTGAAAGGCGGCCCGCGCCTGTGCGTCCTGTGATTTCATCCTCACCTGACAATAGACATCCATGCCGCGTCCGACTTTTGCCGGGTCAACAAGGCGCACTGGCGGCCCGATTATGCCACGCTCTTCCAGACTTCGAATGCGCCGCCAGATCGTAGCAGCAGAACTGTTCGTTGCGTCCGCCAGATCAGCCACACTAAGCGAAGCGTCCTCTTGCAAGAATGAAAGGAGCTGAGACTCGAGCAAGCTGAGGGGAACGTTATCATTCATTTAACTGACCAATCTGAAATACTCTTACCACATTAGAAGCACAGTCGCGGTTAATTGAAACCCCTTTTCACCATTGGTGAAGTACTATTTCAACATCAAGAAATTCCCAAATGCGAGGCCCGCAATGACCGATCAAACGCCGATGCTGAAGGAATACGCACTCAGCGACCGTTATACGCGGACCACAGGGCGGGTGTCATGACGGGCACTCAAGCCATCGTCCGCATCGCACTTGATCAGGCGCGACGCGACCGGAACAGCGGTTTGGATACACGTGGCTATGTATCGGGGTATCGCGGGTCACCTGTGGGCGGGATCGATCTGGAAATCGGGCGCAATGCGGCCCTCGTCAAGGATGCTGGTGTGACGTTCCTTCCTGCCGTGAACGAGGAATTCGGTGCCACGCAGATGATCGGCGCACAGCAGGTCGAAACTGACCCCGACAAAGAATGCCTTGGGGTGTTTGGGCTTTGGTACGGCAAGGGGCCTGGCGTCGACCGCGCAAGCGACGCGCTGAAGCATGGCAACGCTTATGGGTCGTCCCCCCATGGGGGCGTGTTGGTGGTGGCAGGCGACGATCATGGGTGCGTATCATCGTCGATGTCCCACCAATCAGACGTCGCTTTCATGAACTTTTTCATGCCGACGCTGAACCCGGCGAATGTCGCCGAATTCCTGCCTTTTGCTGAGTGGGGCTATGCATTGTCCCGCTTTTCGGGGATGTGGGTGGGGTTCAAAGCTATTTCTGAAACGGTTGAATCTGGAATGTCGTTTGAGCTTTTGCCACCGCGCACATTCGTCATGCCTGATGACTTCGCACCGCCCCCCGAAGGGCTGCATTATCGGTGGCCAGACCTGCCCGGTCCACAAATCGAGGCGCGGCTGGAACACAAAAAAGCCGCTGTGCTGGCCTTTGCCCGCGCCAACCCTATTGACCGCGCCGAATGGGGACACGTCGCACGTTTTGGCATCGTCACTACAGGCAAAGCGCATTTGGATGTGCTAGAGGCTCTGCGTCTATTGGGCATCGACCAGACCCGCGCCGCCACCCTTGGGATCGACATTTACAAGGTCGGTATGGTCTGGCCGCTCGAGCACGAAGGCGCGTTGGAATTTGCAAAAGACAAGGATGAGCTGCTGGTCATCGAAGAAAAGCGCGGTATCGTTGAAAGCCAGTTGAAGGAGCATTTCTATGACTTCCCCGGCCGCAAGCCCCGCCGCATGGTCGGCAAACGCGACGAAGACGGCAACCGGCTGATCCCGTGGACGCAAGAGTTGGGCCCGGTAATGCTGGCCCGTCACATCGCCCAGCGGCTAGAGCGCAATTTTCCTGATCTTGACCTGCTGACTGTGGCGGACAAGGTGATCCCCACGCCCCACCCGATCCAGATTCCCGGTGCAACCCGGACGCCCTATTTCTGCTCGGGCTGTCCGCACAACACCTCGACCAAAGTACCCGACGGCAGCCAAGCGCTTGCAGGCATTGGATGCCATTTTATGGCCAGCTGGATGGGGCGAAATACCACGTCCTTGATCCAGATGGGTGGCGAGGGCGTGAACTGGGTGGCCCGATCACAGTTCAACGGCAATCGTCATATTTTCCAAAACCTTGGTGAGGGCACGTATTACCATTCGGGGTCACTGGCCATCCGCCAAGCCATCGCTGCGGGCACCAACATCACGTTCAAAATCCTGTTCAACGACGCTGTCGCCATGACCGGCGGTCAAGCTGTGGATGGGCCGATCTCGGTCGAAGCAATCGCCACCTGCGTGTTGGCCGAAGGCGCGAAAAAGGTCCTAGTGGTGTCCGACCAGCCAGAACAGTTTCGCCGCTCGGGTTTGCCGCGTGCCGTCACCGTGCATCACCGCCGCGATATGGACCGCCTGCAGCGCGACCTGCGCGAAATCCCCGGCACCACTGTTTTGATCTATCAGCAGACCTGTGCAACGGAAAAACGCCGCCTGCGCAAGCGTGGCCAGATGGAAGACCCCAAGAAATTCGCCGTCATCAACCCCTTGGTTTGCGAGGGATGCGGTGATTGTTCAGTTGAATCCAATTGCCTGAGCGTTGAGCCCCTGGAGACCGAATTTGGTCGCAAGCGCAAAATAAACCTGAACACCTGCAACAAGGATTTCACCTGCATCGATGGTTTTTGCCCCAGCTTTGTCACCGTCGAGGGCGGAACGCTTAGACGCGGCGAAGCGAGCGGCACAGCGGCGTTCGACCGCATGTTCAAGGCCCTTAGCGACCCGCTCCAGCCCGACTTGGCAACGCCTTGGGACATCGTTGTGACGGGCGTCGGCGGCACCGGGGTCGTGACTGTCGGGCAGTTGGTAGCCATGGCCGCCAACCTTCAAGGCATAGGTGCCTCAGTTCTAGATTTTATGGGGTTTGCCCAGAAATTTGGCCCGGTAATCAGCTATATCCGCATGGCCAATTCGCCAGAGCAGGTCAATCAGGTTCGGGTCGAACCCGGCTCTGCCCATGCATTGATCGGGTGCGATATTGTGGTCAGTTCGTCTCCAAAGGCATCCACAACCTATCACCGGGGCACGCGCGCAGTGGTCAACACCGCCGTGATGCCAACGGGCGATCTGGTGCAGAACCGCGACGCCGATCTAAATGCTGAAACCCGGCTTGATGCGATATCTAAGGGCGTAGATGCCGCGCAGTTACACACACTGGATGCCAATGCCCTTTCCGAAGCATTGCTGGGCGACACGGTGTTTGCAAATGTGATGATGCTTGGCGCTGCTTGGCAGGCGGGGCTAGTACCGCTGTCGCTTGCCGCGCTGATGAAAGCGATTGAACTGAACGGCGTCAAACCTGACCAGAACAAGCGCGCTTTTAGCTGGGGCCGGCTGGTAGTTCATGACCGCGCCGGCGTAGAAGGTGCCGCTAACCTTCCGGTAAGCGCCGTCCAGACGCTCGATCAGATGATCGACAGCCGTGCATCGTTTCTGACGGACTATCAAGATGCCGCATGGGCCGATAGCTACCGCGACACCATCGCAAAAATGCGCGCTGCCGAAATCAGTGCTGCCGGTTCCGCTGGCCCCCTGACCGAAGCCGCGGTGAAGGGATTGTTCAAACTCATGTCCTATAAGGACGAATACGAGGTGGCCCGCCTGCACAGTCAGACCGGCTTCATCGAAGGTCTAAAAGACCGGTTCGACGGCAATATCACCATCCGCCACCACCTTGCGCCCCCTCTGCTGCCCGGTGCTAAAGACGGACGAGGACGCCCGATAAAGCGCAGCTTTGGCCCGTGGGTACAGGTCGCATTTCAGCGGCTGGCAAAAATGAAACGCTTGCGCGGCACCCGCCTGGACCCCTTTGGCTATACCAAGGAACGCCGGATGGAACGCAGTTTGATCGACGAATACCGCAGCGTGCTGGAAAGGCTTGCCTTGGGCTTGAACGCTGACAACGTAAACGATGCCGCTCGCATTGCCGCATATGTGATGGACATTCGCGGCTTTGGACCCGTCAAAGACGAGGCGGTAGTGCGTGTTCGCGATAACATCGCCAAGGGTTTGCAGGCCTTGTGACAACGCTTGGGCCTTAAGCCCTAAGGGAAGATTAGACCGGTTGCAGCTTTCGCTTGCGGACACTGATTACCAACCCGACAGTCAGCATCACCAGCGCCAATATGCTGATCAGGCTCAGGTTCTCTCCTAAAATCAGGGCCCCTAATATCGCGCCGCCACCCGGAACAGCCGCCAAGATGAAAGAGGTATTCCCGTTCCCGATTGACCGGGATGCATAGGCAATAAAGAGAAGACCAATCAGGTTGGGCACGAAACCTTGATAGATTGCTTGCAACAAGAGCGGCCCCATGGGCGCCGAACTGATGCCGGATGGCAGCCAAAGCGCCCATATCGGCATATACAGAGCGGCATTGACGACAGTACCGCAGAAGATGATCTGCATCGCGCCAAGCTGCCACCGCTCGGATAGAATAACGTAGGATGAGAAAAAGAGCGCACCGATCAGGAACAGCAAGTCCCCGATCCAGGCGTCTTCCCCGCTGGAAGCGCTTGCATCAAATGACAGCACGATTGCTGCAATAAGGATCAAAACCGCACCGATAACCTGCCGAATGCCGGGCAGCGTTCGCAACAGAAAAATCGCGAAGACGATGCTGATCAGGGGCAGCAAGCCATTCATGAATATCCCGCCATGCGCAGCCGGTGCATACCGGAAACCGGAGAATACAGTAAGGATGTAGACAGGCCCCAAGATGAAAGAAAGAACGGCGATCTGTGTCAGTCGAAGCCCCCGCCAAGGTTTGTAATAGATACAAAGCGGCACCGCCACCAACGACGCCAAACCATAGCGGAACGCGGCCAAATCATAGATCGTCAACCCGCTGTCATTGGCGACCCGGCTTACAATCAACCAGAATGACCAGACGAACACGATGCTCCAGGCAGCAGCAAATCCGGCGATGTTGGATGGGAAACGAATGGGCATTGGCGCTGCACTCCACCTGACAAGCAAGGGAAATTTCCCAAGTGTTAGCAGTAGGTTCAGACCCGCATGGTAGCAAGGGCGGCATGATAGAAAAGATCGAAGCCACTATCCGTCTCATCAAAATCACAGGAGAAATAGAGCTCTACGCGATAGTGATGCGTGGCATTTGTCGGACATCAGGCGCGCGATCGATAACGAAGTTGAGGCCTTGTGGGTGTGTCGGTTCGGCTACCCTGGCATGGTTTGAAAATTGGTTAGGTAAAGGCGCAACTGGTATTGGAAATGGACATCCCCTGATCCGGATGACATGTCGCGCCTCACGTGTGTACGCTCGTCATTTTTAGCATTTCAAGTATTCGATACATGCGAATGAAGTGCTGCACGGGGCCAACTTCCAGCCGTGGGGATAATATTCACCTCGCCCGTGAATTGGGTTCCTGTCGTACGATCAAGACATTCTTGACACCCGTGTAAATGGGTGATCGGCCGCTCCTGACGGCGATGCCGAATTCGCTATGCTCAACGCCAACAGTGACATTGGCCTTAGTGACTTTGACCGCTAAAATTTGGAGTCTGCTATTTTAGACCATGTCTCCTCTGGTTTTGGTTCTTCTTCTACCGGACAACATATTCAGTCAGTGTCATGCCAGAGAGGCTGGAATGTGGGCGATAGCGGTTAAAGTCAGTGCGCCATGCCGCCATCAACTTGCTGGCGCGGCCGAGGCTGTCGAACAATGGCCTCCTAAAGGCTATCGGGAACTCAATAGAACCCACGCTTAAAAGCGTTGTTTGCGACGTGTGGCGAAAGCCGAATGTGAAACGAAAAACATAACTCGAAGGATGGTGGTAGCATAGCATTGGCCAGCGATGTTTTCCTCGCCGCGCTAACCGAATAAAGCAAATCGGGTCAAAACCTTAGCAAAATAATTCGACGTGTAATGCATCGGAAATCCTGTGCTGCTTGGTCCCCCAAACCTGTCCAACGGGTATTGAGACCAGACAAAATTCGGCAGCGACACCTGAGCGTTGCGAGATTGCGGACAATGCTCTCAAATTTTTACAATTGATGCCTTAATTTGAACCATTTATGCGGCCAGTAATTCATATGTAACAAAAGGCGCATCAGATTAGGTCGCCAAACACCCGGTCGTTGTTATGTGACGTAAGGGTTCAGCAGGTTGAATATGGTTTTGAATTACAACGCGAACTGGTTCCAAAAGATCGTTTTGATCATTTGCCTTGGCCTCTCGTACATCTCATTTTCCCTTGTTCAGTATATCGCCCAAGGCAAGTCGCAAGAAAGTTTCGAGGTCTTGGTTGATCAAGGCTTTGCTTCACTTGATCGGCGGGCCGATGACCTAAGTCGGACGCTTGATGGGGTTGCCGGGCTGATATTGGCCTCTCACCCAGTTACCGCAAAGGGTATGTCCGCCTATGCTAAGGCGTTGAATGTCGATGAAAATATGCACGAGATTGACGCGATCGGTTTTGCATCTTTCGATGCCAGCGAAAGCGTCGCTGCAAACGATAGTTTAAGAATAGATGGAAATCGCAGCACTATCAGCACTACGCCACCACAATTAAATGGCGATCATTTCACCGTACAACATATTGAGCCACAGGAACGAGACGAGATATTTCTCGGGTTGGATGACGACAACACTCTAAAACTCCTTGAGACGGCAAAGGCCTCTCGTGCCACGGGGAAAACGCTTGGTACAAAGACTTTCCTTAGTCCAGACCCCAACGACGGGCACCTTCAGGCGGTATTGCTTAAACCGATCTACAGGTCTGAGCAAAATGCGGGCCAACCCAATCAACAGCAAAGTGACTTTCTTGGTTTTGCATTCGCTGTTCTCAACGTCGAAAATTTCTTTGAAGATTTGACCACATCCCAAGGCAAACTGATAGACCTGCAGGTCGAGTTCACTCAGGAGGATGCAAGGACGGATCGTGACACTTCGGGATTGATATTTGGCGTCGCGCCAACTGAACCCAAATATTCTATTCGCCAACCAGTAGAAAGATTTGGACAGTCCATGTCGCTGGGTTGGAGCAGCAGACCTGAGTTTGAGGCGATCCAGCCGTTCCGCGCAAGGTGGGTTGTGTTGGCATTGGGGCTTTTTATTACTTCCTTGATCAGCTCGATCTTGGGGGTCTTAATCAAAAGAAACCGTACGGTGACAGCTCTCGTCGAGAGGAAGTCTCGTGAACTTGATACGCAAAGCATGGAAAAGCGCTCAATCCTTGAAAACGCGATGCTCGCAATCGTTTCGGTAACCCAGTCAGGCAAGATCATTCAAGCGAACGATGCCTCGTTGAAACTACTTTCATCGCACGCTCCGGACCTTGACCTGAATGACCAATCGATTTGCGATTTGCTGCCAGACATTGACATCACAGGCACCGACGGCTGGACAAAAATTGGTATTCCTAGGGTGTCTCCGGATGCGGAACCTTTGACCATCGAGATTGAGAAGAAGACTTGGCTTACGGCTGACGGAGAGACCCGAGTTACGCTGCTGATGCGTGATATTACCGTGAGCGAACGGCTTGCGCAGGAAATCGTCGAAACTGAGCAGCGGTGGAACCTTGCGCTTATGGGCGCGCAGATTGGCGTATTCGATGTCGATCTAAAGCGGGAAACTTCGGTCGTCTCAGAAACTTGGCGCAAGTGTTTGCAAATTGCGGTTCAGCCAAACTGCGAGGATCCGTATCGTCAGCAATTGGATCGCATTCACCCTGACGACCTTCATACTTTAGAAGTGGCCGAGGCTGCGTGCATCGCAGGCACCACTGACCGTGCCGAAGCACGTTTTCGCATAAAAATTGCCAATGATGAATGGCGTTGGATCAAATCTGATGCAGTCATCGTGGAACGCGCGGCGGATGGTACAGCCCTGAGAATGCTCGGTATTCAGATGGACATCACAGAAAGCTTCAAGCTTGAGCAGATGAAACGTGATTTCGTCGCGACTGTTAGCCACGAACTTCGCACGCCTTTGACGTCAATCAATGGGGCACTAAGCCTATTACAAGCACAAACCAAAGACACGGCTTCCCCCGGCACGGCACGGTTGCTTCAGATCGGGATGTCAAATTGCGACCGCCTTGTCAGCCTCGTCAATGACATTTTGGATATGGAGAAAATCAACGCAGGCAACATGACTCATGAGGCCAATTCTGAAGATCTTTCTCACATATTGAGCCTCGCATCTGAACAGGTCGAAACTTTTGCATTGCAGTGGGATGTCGACCTAGAAGTGTTGACCCCCGGCGTCGAGCAAAACATCTGGACAGATAAAAGGCGCGTAATGCAGGTTTTGACCAACCTTTTATCGAACGCTTGCAAATTCGCATATAGCGGCACAACGGTTCGTTTGAGCGCCGAAATTCTGCCCGATTGCACCAAAATTTCAGTGCGCAATTTTGGTGCGGGCATTCCAGAAGGCTTTCGGAGCACGATTTTTCAACCTTTCTCGCAGGCGGACAATTCCAATACACGGGAACGGGGCGGTACTGGACTAGGGCTTAACATCTCGCGCCACTTGGTCGAAGCGATGGGAGGCACGATCGGATTTGAAAGCGAACCAAACCAAGAAACGGTTTTCTGGTTCACTTGCCCATTGGCGTAAAGTTCCTACTTTGCGAGTGGTCAACTGCGATGTTTAGGTTCGTTTTTAAGTACTGAAGGATTTGCCCTCTTCTCAGACATTGCTTTCCAATACTGCGCAGTGAAGCGGTTGGTCGGACGTGTGACGCCCTCGGTGTCCCACGAAGTCAGCTTAATGTTTGGCTGACTGACCCTAATAATGCGCCTGCTCACAGGAACGAAACTGGGCAGAAGGGTGTTCGTTGATGTTCTACCTTGAAAGCCTGCGAGCTTACTTCGGTATCGACACGCCTAGTAATTGTGAAATTGGCCATTTCAGAACCAGCGCAATTGGTCGCAAACACCTGCAAGGCTAATGTCCGCATATCGGCTTTTTATAATGTTACCAGCTTTTATTGCGCCGCCTTCTGCGATCACTTCATCAAATTCGATGGCGTGGATGCCGCCTGCAATGAAATACGCATCGAACCCGTTGTCAGCAGCCACTTTGATATCTGTTTGCAGCCCGTCGCCCATGGCCAAAATTCGTTTCTTTGGTATGTCTCGACCGGCAATTGCTTTTGCTCGTGTTAAGGCTTCAGTGTAAATTGCGGCTTCGGGCTTTCCGGCAAAACCCACCCTACCCCCTAACTGGGAATAAAGCTGTGCGATCGATCCGGCACAAACGACTATGCAACTTTCACTTTTGACAACCAGATCGGGGTTTGCGCAGATCATCGTGACTGCGTTGTCGCGCATTCTGACCAGATCACTTTGAAAAAATCTTTGCCGTTTCTATCGTATCATCAAGCGGACCCGTCAAAAGGCAAAGCCGGGCGTCTGGTAAGCCAACAATCGGGTTCAGCAGGCCCTCCAAGACAGAATGATCGCGTTCGGGGCTAAAGTGAAAAAGGGGTGCGTCGGACTGGTTTGCGATCAACGTCTTTACGACGCCACCCGAAGCAGTGACGGTATCGAACGCATCACGGGGCACACCAAGGCGCGCTAGTTGCGGATAGATGTCTTTGGACAAGCGCGGTGCATTGGTGACCAGAAAAACAAAAAGCCCCCGAGCACGGGCTTTGTGCAATGCGTCCACTGCACGGTCGAATGCCGCGACGCCGTAGTGAAAGACACCCCAGATGTCGCAGATCAAACCGTCATAGCTATCTACAAGTTTACTCAAGGGGATTGACCCATTTGAGGTGTCCGGCGACTAATCAAATTTTTTCATAACACCTTGGTGCGGAGCCCCCTGCAAAACATTTTTCGAGCGGTCCCAGACCAATGCTGATCGGAATTTTCAGTTGTCAGCCGCGTAAAAACAACGCGCATGACAGCGGTTGGTTACGATGCATCCAATGATCAGCATGGAATCCATTCCTTGCTATTCGATGAACTGTTCCATAAGGGTTCATCTTCGGGCGCTACACAACTGCGCGCGAAAGCTTTTCTAAGGTTTATCGTGACGGATCAGGTTGTCTGATCCAATCTCCGGAAGTTTCCGGCTAAAACCAACGCCAGCCAGATCAATGCGCGTTGACCAATCCTTGCGACCTGAAAATTTGCTCGAACTTACGCATAGCCGATCAGATGCTGTTTTTCAGTGCATGATGCGCGTTTGATCCGCAGATATTGCCGGGATCAGACGTTTTTCGATGTTGCCAACAGACGTTCAATTTTCGGACGACGTAGCGACAGTCATACCTGATGGCTGCGCTTTCGAACTCGATTTGTGCCCTCTCGATGTCCCTGCCCGGTTCCGGTGCGTTGACGTATCATGGGCGTGCCGACCCCATGGCTTTGGTCACGGTGTTGTTGGAGCATAACCTAATCTTGGATAAATACCTGCTTTTCACCCCCGGCCCTGTCAATGTGGCCCAGACCCTGCGTGCAGCAATCACCAAGGGGGATATCACTCACCGTGAACCTAATTTCGACAACCTTCTCAGAAGTGTCGAACACAAACTGATTTCACTGCTCCAGCTCAGAAACCGGGCGCGCTATCGTGCTGTGGTCATTACCGGATCCGGCACGGCGGCGAACGAGGCGATACTGTCTTCTGTTGTAGGCAAAGGTGCGATCCTGATCCTGTCGAACGGTGAATTTGGCGAGCGTTTGGCCAAGACCTTTGTGATCCATAACAAGCGCACCCATCTTCTTAAATTGCCTTGGGGCACCCCCTTTGATGTTGCACAAATCGAAGCATATATCGCGGCCCACAAAATCGATGTTGTGGCCATGGTTCACCACGAGACCTGTTCGGGCATGTTAAACCCGCTCGCCCAAATTGGTGCCTTGGCAAAAAAGAACGGCGCGTTGTTTGTAGTGGACGGCGTCAGTTCGGTCGGTGCCGAGGTGATCGACATGGAGGCCTGCCACATCTCGTTCGTGTCCAGCTCAAGCTCCAAGGCCATAGGCTCCTGGCAAACTGGTCGTGGTTCATTAGGGAACAACGCAAAATACTCGCCTTCGATGAAGGCGTGTTCATCTTCATGCTCTCAGCTGGTCTGATCTTCGATCAACTTGTTCCGATGCTTTGGATCTTTGCGGCAACTCAGCTGTTCTGGGGCCCCTACAAATCTTGGCTCAGGGGAAAAAACATCGGCGAAAACCAGAAGCATCGCTTCGAAAAGTTATCTTTTTTATCCCTACACGAATAGGACAATATGACATGAACCACGAAATCAACCGCCCGCCCATGGCCGTAATTCTTGCAGCTGGCATCGGCTCACGACTTAGCCCTTTGACTGATAATTGCCCCAAAAGCCTGCTGTCAGTAGGCGGCTCCGTAATACTGGAGAGAATGATCCGCCACTGCCTTAGCTGTGGTCTGTCGCAGTTTGTTCTGGTGCTTGGCCATCGGGCCGACGAAATTAAGAAATTCATCGACAAGACATTTCGGGGCATCCGGGTAACCTATGTCATCAACGAACGCTACCGCGACACGAACACAGGTTATTCCTTGATGCTCGCCGCCCCCGCCATCGGCTCGGCTGAGTTTATCAAATTCGACGCTGACGTGGTATTCGACGTCAAAATCTTGCGCCAGCTTGTCGATTCTGATCAGGCGAATGTGTTGTGCATCGACCGTAACATCGCCCTCGAGGACGAAGAGGTCAAAGTCATCACAGACGATCAACTACAGGTCCTCGAAGTCGGGAAAACCGTTGATCCGAAGCTGGCGTTGGGTGAATCCATAGGAATTGAAAAGATCAGCGCCAAGACCGGCCCACTTCTTTTCGCAGAGCTTGCGAAAATGATGGAAAACTATGCTAACCTGCAAGACTATTACGAAGCGGCTTATGCACGACTGGTCGGTCAAGGCGTGGTTTTCCGCGTACTTGATATCACTGGCCTGAATTGGACAGAGATCAATACTGCCGAAGATTTCGCAGCGGCGAATGCAATGTTTGAATCTCCAGTCATGACCATTTCGCGCGGTCAGCAAAGGGCTATAGACGAAGCACCTAAGAAAGCTGTTAAGCTAACGTAAGCCCGACAGATCAAGACCACTTCCGCCCGAGATTGGCGAAAGTGAAAGACCGCAGCCAAGCCCCTGCCATTCCGGCTCTGGATCGCTGCATATTGGAAGGACATCCCATGACTAAAGGTAAAAATAGCAAGAAAGAGGTCAAGAAACCAAAGCAAGAGAAGCCGAAAGTCCTAGCGACGGCAAATTCTTTGACAGGCAAGCCTTCGGTAGCAATTGGCGGCAAAAAACTGAAGTAGCCGCCGATGGCGTATCTGGAAAAATCAGGCTAATCATGCGCCCTAGTTGAGCGATCCGTTCAACTGGGGCGTAGTCTGGTTAGGGCGATAGTCGGGACTCAATATGTCAGCGAAACGCACCGCAATCGTCCAATAATTCAGATCAGGAGACTGACATGAGCGAAGAAAACGAAAACGACCCCAAGGTGCATTACATCTGCCAGACCTACGTGGAAAAGAAGACCGGGCGAGATGGTCGGGTCAGCTTAAGCATTGATAAACAGATCAAATATTCCTCATCTCACGAGGCACAACTACGTGCTGAACGCGAGCATCGCTCTGAAAGTTGCGTCGGTGTTGATGCCTATTCAGTTTTAGAAGACCCAGCCTCCGGTGAAGTTGGAGAACCCATTTTCATAGTCAGGCTTGGGTCAGTACCGGATTTGGACGACTCTTAAGGTGGCAAGGCGCTATTTCGAATTTTTTGGAAGAGCCTTCCATCTTTAAAAGCGAAGGTACCAGGCTTTGGGTGCTTCTCTTAGCTATCGCGGCAAGGCAGAATATCTATCGGATAAGGTCGGCATATGTGCTTTGTTGAAGACGCATTCCCCTTCGGTAAGACCTAGTGCCCGCGTAGCCCCATCATTGTCTGCGGCCCCTTAAAACTTGAAGGTCTCGGTCGTCCTGTTTGAAAACGGCAAGCCCCGGTTCGGAAGCCTTTCACCTCGCCGGGCGAACCGCTATTGGTTCGTAATCCTTTAGCCGTAAGGGATATGGCCGATCTGCAAGGCCTACATTTCGCCGTCGAGCCATAACTTGGAAGGGATGTAAAAACCCTATCCTCCGCCCATATTGGGAAAACAATTCCCTTCCGGCATCCAGTCGCCATCGGCTCGTTTCACTGGCATCGCGTCGACGTCTCTGGCATTCTGGCGGCCCACCACACGACATTCGTGATGACCTAATTCCGGCTTCGCCTTCGTTCTGTGAACGGTGCCGTTTAAATGCTCTGGCGGCTCATAGATCGTGTAAATGCGCAGCAGTTCCGACCCGGTGTTAACCACATTATGTTTAGCACCGGCGGGAACAATCACTCCGTCGTCGGCCTTAACCTAATTGGCAACCCCATCAATCCAGACATCCCCATTCCCTGTTTCAAGTCGAAAGAACTGGTCGCGGTCACAATGGATTTCTTCGCCAATATCCTCACCGGGTTGCCGCGCCATGAACACCAGTTGAATTCTCTGACTTGTATAAAGGACCTACCGAAACTGTTCATTCTGTTCGGTCGGCTTTTCGATATCATCTACAAAGCCTTTTATTATCGCACACTCCTGCCGTTGCAATCGTTCACAGCCCGCTTGATGTCTTTGACGATCTTCTCGCCAGGACTTTTGCGTGTTCCAGTTGTCTGTCTCATCTTCCACTCCTCAGTGGTTATGATGAG
>RCMY010001019.1_pt1 | contig 26692 bp, 19 predicted proteins | sample 2041341 | NCBI WGS metagenome assembly RCMY01 (sample SAMN09708234, study PRJNA481090) | Marine sediment metagenome, whole genome shotgun sequencing project.
AAAAATATTGATGATTTTTTGAACATAAAATATATGTTTGATTTAACGTTAAAAGAATTAGGATTTATAAGTAATGTTTGCTGGGGTTTACTTTATTTAGGAGTTATTTACTACTTACACTTTTCCAACAAACCAATATTAAAAGTTTTAATATCCGTTATCCTACCGACAATCTTAGTTATATCTATATTTTACATTATTAGTTAATACATATTATACTTATACCATAGTTTCAAGTCGGGGAAACATATCTAAAACTTAAACTTTTCTATCAAGAAATTCCAAAAGCCACATGTTGAAATCTATATCAGCAGATATTGCCTTTGATTTTTCCTCTTGAGGTGCTAAGAGTAGATTATCTTTATTCATAATTACTAGTAATTTTAAAATCAACTGTAAATATAGCATTATTTCCGATATTTCAAACACATTACACTACTTGTTTTATATAAAAAATGTGCAATCGTTTACACAATATACTAAAACGCTCTAAATACATCAGTCTCATTATTCAGTATTTACGTGTGTATCAATCTGTTATACCTCATTGTATATTTTCATCACTAGCACTTGCATAGTTATAAATTATTTACTACCTTTGTAGTGGTAATCAGTCATGGGAAAATAAAAAACTAAAAAAGTGCTAAAACTACCTAAAGTCCACCACTAATTGTGCAAACTCTTGATAGACAACATTTTAAAAGTGGAAGTAAGCTCGTTTCTCCTCCACTGTCCTCCACTGATTTACAACCAAAATAATGGATTTAGCAAGCTTAAACATGAAAGCAACAATTATTAGACAAGAGAAAGACAAAAAATTCTTTACTAGAACTGAACTAGTAACAGTGTATGACAATATTATCTCCGGAAAATATGCCAATGAAGTAAACAAGGTAAGAGTGGATTTCCCTCTGACATTTCTGCACAATGGTCCAAAATTCAACGAACTTGATTCCGTTAAAAAAGCTAGGCGTATTTGTTTTGCAACCGAATGGAAGAAAATCGACAGCCAAAGTGTCATCGATAACTTCAATGGGCTGATACTCCTTGAAATCAACCAACTTTCTGATGAAGATGAAGCCAAGAAAATAAGAGACGAGTCAGCAAAAATCCCTTACACCCTCATGAGTTTCATTGGAATAAATGGATATTCCGTAAAAATTGTGTGTCGAGTCTCTCTTCCTGACGGACAACTGCCCGATAACGACCGAGAGCATTTTCTCCAAGAGGCTTATCGCAAACTTCATTATATTTACAGCACTCAGCTGCAAATGTCAATAGACAAAATTCCGCCGACTCTGGAATCTTCATGCTGCGTGTCTATGGACCACGAAGCAGTTTTTCATGAGGATGCCATCACTCTGACCGTTACCGATCATGAAACCCCAAGTCTCAAACCGCTTATAATGCCAAAGAAAGCAGAAGAACTACCGATCTTTGACAAAAGGACAAAATCACAGACTGATCGTTTACTTTATCATTATTGTTTTATTGATGCGCTCAATAAAACCAGACTTGATGATGATGAAGCTAGAGTTTCAAAACTTCTAAATCTACTTGCAAAATATTGCCACGAATCCGGACTTGCCATGGCAATGTGCATAAAGCTCACCAAATATAACTCTGAGTTCGGAAGCGACGAACTACTTGTTGACAACATCTTCATGGAAGCATATCACAAGGAAATAGAAAAATTTTATCCAGAGAAACATCTTTCTAAAGTTCAACTCATGGCTTTTAAACAGGAAGCATTCATGAATACCTTCTATGAATTCCGTAAGAATATAATATCTGGGAAAAATGAGTTTAGATATAAAGATGGCTATGAATATTCTTTCCGACCAATGGAAAAGGAAGATAGATATACGATGACTCTAAAAGCCCTTAAAATGGGACTTGAATCGTGGGACAAAGATCTTGACAGATATCTTGATTCTACCCTCATCCCTACTTATGATCCAATCAACGACTATCTAGATAATCTTCCTAAATGGGACGGCAAAGGCCATGTTGAAGAGTTTGCCAAAAGAGTACCGACGAATAATGCCGACTTTGTACACAACTTCCACGTTTGGATGCTCTCAATGGTAGCACATTGGATGGGGCGCACTCCGAAACAGGCAAATGCCATCGTTCCGTTGTTCATCGGTAAACAAGGTTGTGGAAAGAGTTCTTTCTGCTCAATAATTCTACCACCTGAGCTTCAGGAATTCTATAATGACCGTATAGATTTTAAGAACGACACATCAATGTTTATGGGACTTACCAACACGGCATTGATAAATATCGACGAGTTCGACTCGATAAGTTCTGGCAAGCAGCCACTATTGAAATACCTTATTTCCACTCCAGCGGTAAGAATGCGAATGCCTTATCAGGTAAGCATATCCAACCGTCGACGCTATGCCAGTTTCGTTGCAACAACAAACAATGTAAAACCATTGAAGGACCTCACGGGTAGTCGTCGTTATCTTTGTATTAATGTAAATGGTAATATTAATTTCACAACAGTGGTGGAATATAACCAACTATATGCCCAACTTGTTGCTGAAATAGCTGCAGGCAAAAGGTATTTCTTCAACGACGAAGAGAATATGAAGATAATGAATGATAACAAACCGTTTGTTGAAATCTCTGACATAGAACCAATTATTGATAGTTTATTCCGCAATCCGTTGCCAAACGAAACACCGCAAGAGCTGTCACTTCCTGAGGTTGTTGACATCATAAGACAATACTATAAGTTAATCGGTTACGACCGTAAGACGCTTGTCAATCTAGGACGCTTGCTGTCTAATCGTGGATTTGAAGCAAAGAAGACGAATAAATGTATGAAATATAAGATGATTTTAACCGTATAACGCATGAGGCGCAACGAGTATAGAATCGCCACTTTCGATGCGCCGTTTAGTGATTAGGGCTTAATCACTCTGCAAATCGTGGAGGACATTGGAGTGATTAGGGCCTAATCACTAAACGAATGAAAGCCTCCTCCACCGCTTAAACCGCTGAATGATAATTCATTACAAAGAAAGTGGTGGACATTTCAATAATTACACAAAAAAAATAAAAAATATAATGGCTATACAATGCACACTAGAGAAGTCAAGAACTGAGGAAAAATATTTCGCAAGAACTAGAAAGACAGGTAAAATCGACATGAACGAAATTTCCGATGAGATACAAAGAAACTGTTCCGCCACATGCAGCGACGTGAAGCTAGTACTTACAGAGTTGATAGATGTAATCCGTGATCACCTTCTTAATGGTGAAGAAGTCACCGTAAATGGTCTTGGCAGTTTCCACGTAGGAGTAACGAGTGATTCTATCTCCAATCCTGCCGATTTCAAGCAATCAAACATCCATGGTGTCCACCTCAAATTCCGTGAGGATGCCAAGCGAGATTCCGTAACTTGGAAGCTCACACGTAGCTTGACTGATAATGCTACTATCGAAATTCGATAGTAGCATTGTGTAAATCCGCTTTTATAAACTATGTTTATCCGTAATTTGAAAAAACTACCCTAAAAACTACCCAAGAAACTACCCTAAAAACTACAGATTTGATATTATCTCTAATTTCAAAAAATGGCACTCTTACGAGAAAGCAATTAGCAGATAAAACACGTCTCACTGAGGATGGCGTGAAATGGAATTTAGACCGACTTCGTAAAACTGGTATAATTCGTCGTGTAGGACCTAAGAAAGGTGAACATTGGGAATTTACAGGAAAAAATGATCTGCAATCTCGTCATAGAGATAAAGATAGAAATGAATGATATAATACTTGCGATTGTGATTAAGAATATCAGGGAAGAGAAGCTTTTGATGCTTATGAAGTATTTTAATAGTTGATTTATCTGTCAATTCAATTGATTTCAACCTACTTTACTACGAAACTATAACAATATAACTAAATAAAGTTAAGTTGTATTATATTTAACGTTTTTATTACAACAAAATTCCAATTAATTTAAAAAAATACTAATTTTGTAATATCTTCATGACCTAGGTGATTCGTCACTGGAGCACTAAGCCTACTGTGGTGGGCGAAGCAAGTGAGGGTACCATATATGAAAAAGGCGTTTATCATGCGCTTTATTCTCTGACCACTAGAAAGCGTAGGAAACTCTCAAAATACAGTCAAGAAATATAGCAACGATAGATGCTCATGGGTATGAAATGTACTCTTATACCTGTTTTATAGGTGTATTATATTCTTTCATAACTACGTGAGGTCTAGAGTTGTTCGATTTGATAGTTATGCACAATTCCTACAGCCTCTATGGGAGGAGTGGGTAACGGATAAAGCCTCCACGTTTTTCTTATGTGTGGTCAACATTAATGATTTATACCAGTCGGTCAAGGAGGCTCGTCGACACAAAACAGATTTCAAATGAACAACAACAAAATTAAAATGATGTCAGTAAATGACATGCAAAGTGTTTATGGCGGTGAGGCTGCAATCGATAGTGGCACATTGCCTGAAGTTACAGTTACAGCCAGTAAGGATAAATTCTATAATCACCTTACGGCATTAATGTTAAATGGTGACAGCATGGAAGCTATCTATCTTTTTTAGGTCATTATTCTACTAAAGCTAATATACAATAGCCACAGTAACCATTATTAGTTAAATCATGAGGAAATTCATACACGTAAATAGGTGTATTTCCTCTTAAAACATTTTTTGTAATGATAAAAAATATCCCTGACGGATTTAAAAAAATATTATACTGGTTTTCAGTATTACTTTTTATGATTTTAGAGCTTGCTGGACCAGTAATGATATTAGTCATCATGAGAAAAATTTTTCATATTTATTTATATGGAGAAGAAGATACTTTAGCAGCTCTTCCTGTTATAAGCATTACCACCTTAGCTATCGTGTTTGCACTTAATAAATTAGAGAATACAAATTTATTACATTTTCCAAAATTAAAGATACAGCCACTGATAGTAAGCTTTATTTTCGGTGCTTTGATGTGGATTTTTAGTCATTTTTATAATGCTATATTGTTTCCTGAGCTGCATAACGAAACTATTAGGAGTTTTTATGGGTTAGTCTATTATATCCTTAGTCCTTTTCTTGCGGCGATAACTGAAGAAATGTTTTTTAGGGGGTGGCTGTTAGGCTATATGGAGAAGAAGTCATTCTCTAAGATAACCATTATTCTAACTATCTCAACAGGTTTCTTCCTTTTTCACTGGATTCCTTTTAACCCAATATATCTTCGTATAGATACCTTTATCCTAAGTGTTCTTACTTGTTGCATGTTTTTTAAGACCAGAGATTTACGTTACAGTATACTTATCCATTTGACAGCGGACTCAATTACCTCAATGACGTTAATAATACCATATTTGCTCAGATAATCTTTTCTAGTAATAACCATAGATATAAGTAGTCTTATGCTTACCACTATTTAAGATAGCTAACATTGCCCAATTTAAACTATGGTCAAGATGGCATGGAGCATATAGAAAAACTACCCAAAAGCATCAGATTTGATATTATCTTTAATATCAAGATATGGAGCTCTTACGAGAAAACAATTAACAGATAAAACACATCTCACAGAGGATGGTGTGAAAAGGAATTCCCCTTAGAATTTAGACAAGGAGCCTGACTTCTTGGATTCTTTCAGGTAGTATTTCAAAACGATATAGCCTAATACCATCATGAGCAAGTCGTTGATAATTATGATGGTATAGGCATTTACACTGATTTGAGCTTTTCCTCTCAAGAATAATTGGATAGTTGCATTAGCCTTAGCAAAGGGAAAGAGTATCATCAATATCGGTTTCTTGTTTAAAAAGATTGCTCCATAAGTAAGAATACCAAAAAGGATGGACGATACCATACTGTAGAAGTTTGAGATATTTTTGTATTTCAAAGCAAACGAGGCACACGTCATGCCAATACCAATAAGTGAGAATATAGCGATAAAGAGCAATGGCAATACGTAAATCCATTGCAATATCATACTGAATTTCACATTTGGAACAAACAATAAACAAAAGGATAAAGTAATCATTGATTCTATGATTGACAATATACTTACAGCAACTCCCTTTATGATTAGTAGGCTATAGAAGGAACGCGCATTAAGATATAACTGTTCCAAAGTGCCTTGAGTGTTTTCTTTCATAATAGATTCTACAATGGCTATGAAACTATTATTAGTAATCAGCCAAATCATAAATGAACTGACAAATATCGGTACATTTCCCGGATGCTTAGCACAAAGAACGTGGGATATGATTACGCTTAAAACTGCCCAAAAGAATATATAGAATATTGTGTCAAACTTGTATCGCATTGCTATCTTACATGTCTTCACAAATTCTTGGATAAACAAATTCAAATAGTATTTCATTGTTCTTTATTTAGATAGAAATTCGTAATATTTTGATTCGCAGCCTCAACATAAACGATCTCGTGACCAGCATCGTTCAATTTATGTATTTCTTCGCCTAACGTTAAAGAAGAAGTCGATATCTTGATGGTACAATATTGGCTACATGCGTCGATAACTTCTAAACCATCATCATTTATTCTATCAATATCCGGATGATTAATTCGTATGATAAACGTATCGTCACTTTCTCCAATATCTTTCTTCTCTATCATCATGCCATCCTGCAATTTATATATCTGAGTAGCCGTATTTTCAATGAAGCTAAAGTCATGGGATGTGATGATTATAGATCTATTTGAAGTGAATTCAGGGCTTCTAAGGAATTTACTCAAGTTGATACTACTCTCCATATCAAGTCCAAGAGTTGGCTCGTCTAAGAAAGTCACAGGGGTATTCATGCTCAATGCACATACAACGGCAACTTTCTGCTGCATACCTCTTGAAAGATTCTCCACCATTTCGTTCTTTTTCTCATACAGATTGAGTTTCTGAAATAGATTGAGACTATACTCCTTGATGGTTTCAAAAGAAAGGCCTCTCAAGGTAGCGAAATACTTGATGTTTTCTAGTGGCGTTAGTTTGTAATACAGATTGCGACTTCCTTCAGACAACAGAGAAAAAGTTTGGCTTTTCTCCTTCTTGGTCATGCTTTTCAAATCTTTACCACAATAAGCGACTTGTCCTTCATCGAAATTGAGCAAATCAGTACATATCTTAATTAATGTAGTCTTCCCTGCCCCATTAGGTCCTAGAATAGCTGTCACGCCATTGCCAAGCTCTAAATTTACATCTTTAAGAACATCAATAACACCAGAGGAGGTTTTATATGACTTCTTCAAGTGCTTAACAGTAAGTATATTATCAGATTGTTCCATCCATTTTATATTATAAAATCTAGAGTAATACTTTCCTTTGAAGTTTTAAAAATATGCTTCTCATGATTATACACTCCAGACAGCAGACACACGTCTGTCAATTTAGTAGATTTTACTCTATTTGACGACAAAACTATAACAATATTGTGAGATAAAATTGAATTATGTTCTGTTTAACATAAATTTATCACAAGAAATAGCATCTCAATAGAGCCCATCACTAACTGTTTATTCCGTAATTCTTTCCCAAACGAAACACAGTAGGAGTTGCCACTTCATGAATATAATAACGTGGTAGATACAATAGTAACTACTACGTGCTCAAAAAAACAGAATTCTTGAGCATGACAATCATAACGTGCTCAAAAAAATAGGATTTTTGAGCATGAGATTATAATATGTTTAAAGATGTCTATCCGTATTTTTGAAAACGATGTTGACTGGTAAGCTAAAAAGGTAAGTTGAAGCATCTCTATATATATGAATAAGAAGGACAAAATAGATAACGTTTTGAATCAACTCATTTATAAAACAACAAAAACTGCCCCAAAGTATTCGCTTTGGGGCAGTTTCTTATATTAAGAAATTGTCTATCTTATTTGTTCAGCTTCCAAGTGACACCATCTTTCGTGTCTTTAACTTCAAAGCCTGCATTTGCAAGAGCATCACGTATCTGATCGCTAGTAGCCCAGTCCTTATCAGTCTTTGCCTTTGTGCGAAGCTGAAGAACCATATCTACAACTTTTCCGTAAGCCTCTTCGCGTGCATCGTTGTTAGCACCCTTCTCGCTCTTCAAACCTAACAAGTCGAAAGCAAAAAGATTCATTGTCTCTGAAAGTTCCTTCAGACAGTCTGCACAAATCTGAGCCTTGTGGTCAAGCAAGTTATTGATAAGGTGACATGCCTCAAACAGGTAGCTGATAACAAGAGGAGTCTGCAAGTCATCATTCATTGCATCATAGCAACGCTGGCGCAAAGCCTTCACAAATTTATCAGTCTCAACATCGCATTCTTTTGATACCTGAATACGATCTATATCAGAGATACCGTTCATCAGTCTCTCATAACCTTTCTGAGCAGCAATCAAAGCCTCGTTAGAGAAATCAACTGTGCCACGATAATGAGCTGAAAGGATGAAGAATCTTATCGTCATAGGACTGTAAGCCTGTGTCAAGCTCTCATGACTACCAGTGAAGAACTGTTCAAGAGTGATGAAGTTACCAAGACTCTTACCCATTTTCTGTCCATTGATAGTTATCATATTATTGTGCATCCAGTAGTGAACCATCTGATCGCCCTGACTTGCTACAGCCTGTGCAATCTCACATTCGTGATGAGGGAAGACAAGGTCCATGCCTCCACCATGAATATCGAAATGACTACCTAGATATTTACGGCCCATTGCAGTACACTCACAATGCCAACCTGGGAAACCAACACTCCAAGGACTAGGCCAACGCATGATATGCTCAGGCTGAGCCTTCTTCCACAAAGCGAAGTCTACTTGATTATGCTTCTCGCTGACACCATTGAGTTCGCGAGAATTATTTATCATGTCAGTGAGGTTACGACCTGAAAGAATACCGTATTTATGATCTTTATCATATTTCGCTACATCGAAATATACACTACCGTTACTCTCATAAGCATAACCATTGGCAAGGATTTCCTTTACCAACTCTTCCTGCTCAATAATATGACCAGTAGCATGAGGTTCAATAGACGGAGGAAGCACGTTAAGAGCCTCCATCGCTTCATGATAGCGATTCGTATAATACTGAGCAATCTCCATTGGTTCAAGCTGTTCAAGACGAGCTTTCTTCTCAATCTTGTCGTCGCCCTCATCAGCATCATGCTCAAGATGACCTACATCAGTGATATTGCGAACATATCTCACCTTGTAGCCCTGATGTTTAAGATAGCGAAACAATATATCAAAAGTTATCGCTGGACGTGCATGTCCAAGATGCGCGTCGCCATAAACAGTAGGTCCGCAGACATACATTCCAACATTAGGAGCATGCAACGGTTTGAACAACTCTTTATGTCGAGTAAGAGTATTATAGATTAAAAAATTCTGTTCCATAACATATTTATATTACTAATGTGATTGCAAAGTTAATGCAAAATAGGGTAAAATCAAAATATTTCCCCCGTTTCTTATCATTACTTTATCCCCTTTCCAAATTCAGTAGGCGTCATGCCAAATGCTTTTTGGAAACACTTTGAGAAATATCCTGTATTGGAGAAACCCACCATGAACATGACTTCTGATACTGAATATTTACCTTCACGAAGCAAAAGGGCAGCTTTCTTCATTCTGATGTCGCGGATGTATTCAACAGGAGTCATACCCGTGATTTGCTTTATGCGACGATAAAGCAATTTATTACCAACACCCAATTCATTTTGAAGACTTGTGACATTGAATTCTGAATCACTGATATGAGTTTCGATAACTGCCACGGCCTGAGTAAACAACTTATCAGCTGTTTCCTGTTCGGTGCTGCTAATAGAATGAGCTGTCTGACGGTCAAGAGGGAACTGTGTTTTGAAAACCCAAGTTCCAACAGAGTTACGATCAAAAGAAACGGAACCTTTGCCAAACTCTATATATTTTTTCACCATAAAGAGTCCTGAAGAAACATTCTCGGCATCGTTACTTCCCGGATTGTATTTTTCGAATATGAACTGTCGTTCAGCATCATTGATGTGCATTGTACGGTTGGAAACAGAAATGGCAAGCAACTGTTTTTCTACATCGCTGCGCAATGTTACAACGCTTTCTGAATCATTATCAGAATTTCGCTGTACAAACTCCAACAGCGCATTGAAGACAAGATCCCAACGTACTACGTCAACATCAATATAGAGCATTGCCACGTCACTGTCTACACGCATACCGCCATGACATCTTCTGCGTATATCAGCTGCAACATATTTAAGATAACTCACAGCATCAATCGTGACTATCTGTGGTTTTATCTTTTCACTTTCATCACTGTCAACATCAAGCGATTTATAAATGAGTCGGTTGAGAATAGACGCACCATTACGAATTTCCTCCAATTCTGTATTCTTGGTATGATCAGACGCAAGAAGATGATATACCGGCGAAAGTATTTTTGCTAAAGGAATTTTAAGTTCACTGCTTAAATGAGCAAAGAATCGAGTTCGAGCCTGAGCCTGTTCCATGATGCGTTGACGCGCGATGCGCTCAAGCTTTAAATTCTTCTTCACAGCATAGAAGTTCATTATCCAGCGCAACAGTGCTAGAAGAAGAACTACATAGAACACCTTAGCCAAGATTGAAAGATACCAAGGTGGAGAAATCCTGACATCAAGACTATACACAAAAGCATCGTCAGAAGCATTGTCTACATTCTTTACAAGCAGTCTATAGTTGCCATATTCAAGGGCATTATATTGTATTTCACCATTTCTGCTGTCAAGGTATCTCCAATCGTTATCACTACCTTCAAGTTTATATAAATAGATTGATTGCGGACTATTATCATAGGGTAAGTCTGAAAGACGGAAAGAGAGATTGTTCTCATTGTATTTCAAGTCTACTTCATCAGCAAAACGAATATCGCATTTATCATTAACATATTGATGTCCGTTAACAAGCAATGATGTAAGCATGAGTTTATGAGTATTCACCTTACCAGAAAATACAGAAGGAGCAACAGTCACGAAGCCGTCGTTACCACCAATATATACCATATGGTCACGTGGAGAGTAACTTGCAGTGAGAGCCGTGATACCAGGGATGCGGAAATGTCGGTCGTTTCCATTCATATTGATGATACGGCAAGTCTGACCACCAAGTGCCCATATCTGACCGCCAGCATCAACCATAGACACAACACGATCAGAAGTAAAGCCATCAGTAAAGCCATGATCGGTGGTCTTGCCTGTATTAGGATTTATCATCGTTACACCGCCATCATATCCAGCCCAGATACGTCCATGACTGTCTGCCATCATATAACTGATACTACGTTGCGGCATCACCGAACGGACTTTGAATGTAACAGGATTTATGCAAGCCAGTCCATTACTATAGACTAAAGCCCAGATATTTCCTTTAGCATCAATATTCAGTTGTCCGACATGTATGTTGAATAGCTTACCTTTCCCATCAGCGATGTGATGATCGGCAATGACGGTGCCATGAGAATATAGAAGTTTGCGTTTATCAATCACAAACACGCCTCCCATATAGGCAGCAACCCATAACCGCTTGCGACTATCAAGAACTAAATCATAGGCCCATGCAGTGGAATAACGTCCGGTTTTATCGGATATAATGAAGTTGCGAAACTGTCCACTTTTTCTATCATACCAGTTAATGCCATGATCTGTTGCGACCCAAATATCACCGTCGGCATCCTCATAGATACTACGTATACGGTTGTGAGAAAGTGGCGTTATTGGAGAATTCTGTCTAAACCATGACATATTTGCATAAATGCCATTATAATTATCATATCTCAACAATCCGTCGGTGCCTCCCATCCACATGGTCCCCCTACTGTCACGATAAATATAGTGCAGGCAGTTGCCGTCTCCACTTTGCGTAATATCAGCAAGAGGAGTATAACTATAGAAGGACAATCCTGACAACATCGACATGCCATTATCAGTGCCAATCCATATATTGTTGAATCGATCACGATAGAGTGACCACACGATATTATTAGCAAGTGATTCCTGCGAGCGAGCATCATGTATAATGCGTGACACCATACCATTTGGAGATATCACATACAAGCCATTGTCAGTTCCTGCCAGTAGATTGTTATGAGCATCAAAAGTTAGCGTTTTCACCGAATTTCCCATTAAAGGAAGAACTGGTATGAAGTTGCGTCCATTCCAACTATACAATGCACCTTCAGTTCCCACCCATATATTATGACGCTTATCTGCGATAATCGCATTTACAAGCGGTTGCTTTCCTGCACCAATCATGATTCGGCGAGCACGACTGCCCCTGATGACATAAAGACCATTTATCGTACCAATGAGTTGTCCCCAGTGCGTGTTAAGCATAGAATAAACTGTCTGACTGATACCATATTCAGAAGCATATCTTATGTTATTTCCCTTTTTAATATAGAGTCCACGGGACGTTCCGAGCAACATCCTATCGTTGAGCATCAGCATCGAACGTATATCATGTGGCCCTTTTCTAGCTTTTTCTACATATCTGCCATTTTGAACATCATAAATCATGAGTCCATTTTCAGTTCCCATATATATCATTCCATGGCTCATGCACAAAGAATGAACGCGTGAATTCGTGATATCCCTTCTATCAAAATGCGGATAGAAATTATATCCATCATAACTATAAAGTCCATTTTCAGTTCCAAGCCACATCATTCCACTCTCATCCTGAGTGAAACTACAAATGGTAGAAGTACCGTCAATATGCATATTGTCAAACCTAAATGGTACGGCATGACCACTTATACAGCTCAACAGCAGCACAATACTTATTAACAGTGTCTGATATATGGTTTTCATAATGTTATGGTTGTCGTTGACTATCTATAATATGGCAAAGATACATATTTTAGACCAATAGATGTCTTTTTTGTTATTCGATTAAGAATATTTGTCTAATATGTAGTTTTATTTGTCTATTTTGTGTTCTTTGCCCTATTTTATTGGAACTAACTTTGTCGCCGTAGAATTTAAATACAAATCATTTAAGCCTATTAATTAAAAAACAATGAGTAACCTTCTAAATCTATCCCGAATAAGGATTGTCATCTTTATTATGGGAGTGTTGCTTAGCATGTCTTTATCAGCAGCAGCACAAAACAGAACTATTACAGGTAACGTTACTGACGCTAGCGATGGCGAACCGCTTATCGGCGCTACCGTTATGCTTCCTGGCAATACAACCGGCGGAGCTGTAACAGATCTTGACGGAAACTTCAAGATTATCATACCTCAAAGTACAAAGACTCTTACTGTAAGTTACGTGGGATATGTTTCACAACACGTAACTATCACCGGCAACACAATTGCTATTAAAATGCATAGTGACCAAAAATCTCTTAACGAGGTTGTGGTAATCGGCTATGGTACTGCACGCAGAAGCGACCTTACCGGTAGTGTGTCAACAGTTCAGTCTAAAGACTTCAACAAGGGTATGGTAAGCAGTCCTGAACAACTTATCAACGGTAAGATTTCAGGTGTACAGATAATGTCAAACAGTGGTTCTGCAACTGCAGGAAGTACTATCCGTATTCGTGGTGGAGCATCATTAAATGCAAGTAACGACCCACTTATCGTTCTTGACGGTGTGCCATTGGAGCAAGGTGGTATCTCTGGAAATTCAAGTAATTTCCTGAGTATGATCAATCCTAATGACATTGAAAGCATGACTGTATTAAAGGATGCTTCTTCTACTGCTATATATGGTTCACGCGCGTCTAACGGCGTTATCATTATCACGACAAAGAAAGGTGCCGACGGCAAACTAAAGATTGCCTTTAACACAACAAACAGCATGCAGACTCGCACAAAACTTATCGACATGATGAGTCGCAACGATTTTGTAAACACCATAAAGTCACAGGGAACAACAGCCCAGCAGGCGCTTCTTGGTGATGCTGATACAGATTGGAATGACCAAGTATATCACACAGCATTCGGAACAGACAACAACTTGAGTTTAAGTGGGAAGATTGGTTTTCTGCCATTCCGAGTTTCAACTGGATATATGAACCAAAACGGATTGGTAAAGAATGACAATGCAGGTCGTTGGACAGGAAATGTCGTACTGAGTCCTAGTTTCTTTCAAGATCATTTGAAAGTAACTGTAAACGCAAAGGGCACATACAACAACAACCAATTCTATAATAGCAACGCTATATGGGCTGCAGCGACATTCAACCCTACACAACCTATCTACATGAGCAATCAGACTTATGGCGGATATTATGAATCTCTTGATGCATCAGGACTACCAGTAAATGGTGGTGTAAGAAATCCGTTAGGTCTTGTAAATGAAAACACATCAAAAAGTACGGTCAAGCGCTTCATCGGAAGTGTTGACCTCGATTATAAGCTCCATTTCTTCCCAGACATGAAATTGCACGCAACAATGGGTACTGATATCTCTGAAGGTAAGGGAACAGTATATGTACCATTAGAGGCTGCTTCAAATTATTCAACTTACGGACTTGACTATGGTTATGGTCCACAGAAAAACACAAACCGTCTTCTCACACTTTATGCAAACTATAGTAAGTACTTTGAAGACATTAAGAGCAACGTAGAGGCTACAGCAGGTTATGACTACCAATACTGGAAGAGTACAACCCCTGCTTATGCAACATTGGATGCAAAGGGCGATATTCTCTCACAGATAAAGGCTAGTGACTATCGCCATGTATTGCTTTCTTACTATGGTCGTCTAAACTATACTTATGACGGAAAATATCTTCTTACAGCAACAATGCGCCGTGATGGCACATCACGCTTCTCTCCAGACACACGTTGGGGAACATTCCCATCTATTGCTTTAGGATGGACACTGACTCAGGAAAATTGGTTAAAGGATAACAAAGTGCTCAGTAATCTTAAACTGCGCGCAAGCTATGGTGTGACAGGTCAACAGGATGGTATAGGAAACTATAACTATCTGCCAATATACACACAGAGCGTTGACGGCGCACAAGCACTAATGAATGGACAATATATATATACATATCGTCCAGAGGCATACGTTTCAAATCTTAAATGGGAAACAACATCATCATGGGATTTCGGACTTGATTTCGGATTCCTCGACAATCGCCTTTCTGGTAGTTTCGACTTCTATACAAGAAAGACAAAAGACCTTTTGGCAACTGTTCCTTCAGCGGCAGGAACAAACTTCGCTAAGAATATTCTTACAAATGTGGGTAACGTAGACAGCCACGGTATAGAATTTTCTCTTAACGCCAATCCTATTAAGACAAAGGATTGGGATTGGAACTTGAGCTACAACCTTACATGGCAGAAAATGAAAGTTAAGAACCTCTCTTTGGTTAAGGGAAGCACTGCAACCAATGTACTTGTAGGCCCAAGCATTGACTCTTATCAGTTCCAAGTATTATCAGAGGGTTATGAACCTTACATGTTCTACGTTTATCATCAGCTTTATGACCAGAAGACTGGTAAACCTATTGAGGGTGCATACGCCGACTTAAATCACGACGGACAGATAAACTCTGCTGATTTGTATCGCTACAAGTCTCCAGCACCTGATTATATTATGGGATTAAGTTCATCTTTACGTTATAAGAAATTTACTTTCAGCGCAAGTTTCCGTGCAAACATAGGCAACTATGTATATAACGGAATGGCAATGAGCACAGGCGCATGGGAAACCGTAAGTTACAACTCATTCCAATTGAATAATCTGAATAACAGTTATGTAAAGACTGGTTTCCAATCTCGTCAGTATCTTTCAGACTATTATGTAGAAAACGCATCATTCCTGAAATTGGATAATTTAAGCCTCAGCTATAATTTCGGAAATGTAGGAAAGTATATATCTGGACTTACATTATCAGCTTTGGTTCAGAATGTATTCACTATCACGAAATATACAGGCGTAGACCCTGAGGTACCAAACGGAATGGATAATTCTTTCTATCCACGCCCACGCACTTATTCACTTAGCATTGGTCTTCAATTCTAAAAACCTAAAATTATGAAATCTAAAAAAATAGCAATCAATATACTGGCACTGGCTGCTTTGACAATGCCGATGGCATCTTGTACATCCGATCTAGACCAGTACCCACATACAGAAACGACATCAGCACAGGTGTATACCTCTGTAGATAATTATCAATCTGTTCTTGGAAAGATTTATACGTCAATGGTGACAACCGGACAAGGTAAGGGCGGTCAAAATTCTGACCTAAGCTCTAACATGGGATATGACTACATGAGATGCTACTTCAATTTACAGGAATGTGGCACTGATGAGATAGCATCTACATGGTTGTCTGGTGATAAAACTTCAGGCATTACTTATCTGCAATGGGATGCCAACGACCCTTGGGTTTCTGACATGTATTATCGTATATACTATAATATCACGTTATGCAATGAGTTCCTACGCAACTGTACGGATAAGAAAATCAGCACATTCAGTGATGACGATCAGAAACAACTGCGCCACTATCGTGCAGAAGCTCGATTCATGCGCGCACTGTTCTATTATCATGCACTTGATTTGTTCCGCTATATACCATTCGTTGACGAGAATGACCCTGTAGGAAGTTTTACACCTCCACGTTATACTCCTGAACAGACAGCGGCTTACATTGAGAGTGAACTGAAATCTGCAGTAACTGATATGTATCCTGCTTCAGAATGTCCTTACGGACGTGCTTCACAAGGTGCAGCATATACTTTGCTTGCAAAACTGTATCTAAACTATGAGGTATATACTGGTCAGGCGAAATATACAGAGTGTATTGATGCATGTAATAACGCAATCGCACAAGGATATACTTTGGAAAGTGATTACTCTAAACTATTTAATGCTGATAACGACAAGCGTACAAACGAGATTATCTTCGCATTGCCTGTTGATGCACAAAAGACGGTATCTTGGGGTTCTACCACATATATCATCTGCGGTGAATTAGGAAATACATCAACAGATCTTAATGTTGCTGATTATGGTGTGAAATCTGCATGGGGCATGTTCCGCTCAAGAGGCGAATTGCCTGCCAAATTTGAAGCTGGCGACAATCGTGCTAAATTCTTCACGAAAAACCAAACTCAGTATCTAGATGATATTACGAACCAATCGCAAGGCTACTTCATGACAAAATGGACTAACCTTACCGATGCTGGGCAAACTGCTTCTAATACTGCCGATGGTGGTGTAGATACAGATTATCCAATGTTCCGTCTCGCAGATGTATATCTAATGTATGCAGAGGCGGTATTAAGAGGTGGCAATGGCGGAAGCTATGATCAGGCTTTAAAGTATGTAAATGCTTTGCGCGAACGTGCTTATGGTAATTCTGACGGTGATTTAAAACAAAGCCAGTTATCTCTTGATTACATCATCAACGAGCGCGCACGTGAACTATATCTTGAAAGTGAACGTCGTACAGACTTAATTCGCTTCGGCGAGTTTACCACTTCAAAATATCTTTGGCAGTGGAAAGGTGGCACTAAAGACGGTATGGCTGTAGACAATAAGTATAACATCTACCCTATACCAAATACAGAGCTCACCGCTAATCCAAATCTATACAACGAGAACTATTAATACAGCAATTAAATGAAAAAGATATTATATAACATAATGTTGCTATTGACAACTGTTACATTACTTAGCAGTTGTAATAAGGACGGAGACCTTATATTCTTAAACGGGTTTGGAGGTTCTGAACTTACAGCTACAACAAATGACGTGGTACTGTCAATAGCCAATAGCAAGAAACTTGTATTGTCTATGGAATGGAATAACCCTACTCTGCTTTCTTCTGATTCGTCAAAAACTGCTCCAGACGGAGTGTTAAAGACTTATCTGCAAATATCAGCTAATGAGGATTTCAGCGGAAAGGTTAACGAGAGTACTGTAATTTCTCCTTCAAAAGCTTACAAGGGAGATGACCTCAATTCTATTGCTAAAGACTTAGGACTGAGTGCCGATATTTCGGCTCCTTTGTATTTTCGCATAAAAAGCGTAGAAGGTAACAATATGGACCCTGCATACAGTAATGTAGAAAAGGTTAACGTTACTCCATTTACTATCCACATGAACTTTGTCAGCGTGCTTAATAAAGAAAAAACGGATACTGTGGCTCGCCTTTACAGTGACTCAGAAAACGGAGTATATACTGGCTACATGAAAGCTGCTGGTTGGTATAACTGTTGGTTTGTTGAGAACGACGGGACGGTATGGGGTAACTATAACGTAAAGGATCATGAGTTTGAACTATCTAAGGCTAGCGACGCATGGAACTGCTGGTTTGCTGATGGTAGCGGACATTGGTTTGTTACTGTTGATACAAAGAATGACGTATGGAGTGCCGCAAATATCACCAAAGTCACAATAAATGGTAGTGATTTTACGTATGATAGTAAGAAGGGGGTATGGACTGCTCAGGTTACAACAACTGCAGACAACACCAAAATAGGTGGAACAGCAACTGCCAATGAATACAATTCAACGACACGTGTGTCGTCATCTGTAATAAAGACATTTAATCTTCCTGACACAACTATTGCAAAGGCTGGTGTTTACACTGTTAATATGTATATCAACAATCATGCACAATACAGTTATGAAATTGTTAGCGGAGCAGTAACACCAGAGACTCCGACGGTGAAGTTCCCATCGGAACTCGCAATGTACTCTAAAGATGGTTCTACAAAGTTGGTGACACTAGCTAAGACTGGAACAGGTATATATACAGGTACTTATACTGCAAAACAATGGGAACACTTCCACCTTGTTGATGAAGAGAATAATATATGGTATGGTTCTTACCCAAGCGACCTATTTGCCCTTGACAGTGCAGAAGGAAAGTATGACTTATGGTTTAAGGATGACATCACAAATGGAACAACAGTAAATATAACGGTGGATCTAAACACTCTAAAATGGAGTTATACTAAATAGTTAAATTCTTAAAAGAAAAATTTATGAAATTAAAATATATATTTCTAACCATTATCAGTATCATTGCATTATCTTCATGCAGTGATACAGATACAACAGTTGCTGAAAGTGCACCAACTTATGACATGAGTGGTTTCGCAAAAGGTGCAGACGTTAGTTGGGTAACTCAAATGGAAGCTTCTGGCGCAAAATTCTATGATGCTAACGGAAGAGAGACTGAGTGCTTGAAACTATTGAGATCAATGGGAGTTAACTCTATCAGACTACGTGTTTGGGTTGACCCTACTGATGGTTGGAACGGCAAGCAAGATGTTTTAGCAAAGGCTTTGCGTGCAAAAGCTTTAGGATTCAGGGTTATGATAGACTTCCATTATAGCGATTCTTGGGCATATCCTAGATATCAGACTAAACCTGCTGCATGGACTAATCACAATCTGGAAGAACTTAAGGTAGATGTAGCAAAACATACAACAGATGTATTGCAGACTCTGAAAGACAAGGGCATCGATGTAGAATGGGTTCAAGTCGGTAATGAAACTCCAACGGGAATGTTATGGAATGAAGGTGCTTATTCTGACACTGACCAGAGCAGCTTCGCTCAACTTATCAATGCTGGTTATGATGCCGTCAAGAGTGTTTATCCAAAGGCAAAAGTAATCATACATGTTGATAAAGGAAACTTGCTAGGTCGCTTTACATGGCTTTTTGATGGTTTGAAAGCTAATGGTGCCAAGTGGGATGTTATAGGAATGTCTCTCTATCCAGAAGACAGCGATTGGGAAACAGAAGCCAATGACTGTTTAAGCAATATACAAACACTGAAAGATAGATATGGATGCAAAGTAGTGCTTTCGGAAATAGGTATGCCTTGGGATTCAGAAAATGCAGAAGCATTTATGACAAAGGTTGTTACTGGATGTAAAGCTATTAATGGTTGTCTTGGCGTGTTCTATTGGGAACCAGAATGCTACAACAGTTGGGAAGGATACAGCAAGGGAGTATTTGACAACTCTGGAAAAGCGACATCAACACTTAATATTTTCAAAAAATGAAGATAAAACTTATTGCTACATCATTATTAATCTCTGCTACCTGTCTTGCACAGGTACACAGGGAGGTTAACATTGACAAATGGCAGTTTAGCCGCGACAACACAAAATGGCAACAGGTGACTGTTCCACATGACTGGGCTATCAGCGGACCGTTTGATAAAAAATGGGACTTGCAGACTGTTGCGATAACACAGAATGGCGAGAAGGAAAAGACAGAGAAGAGCGGTCGTTCTGGTGCGTTGCCATGGATTGGTGAAGGATTCTATAAAACAACTTTTACTGTTCCGTCTGAATATAACCGCGCAATGCTGAAATTTGATGGTTCAATGAGTGAGCCTACTGTTTTTATAAACGGGCACAAAGCCGGATACTGGGCGTATGGATATAATGCTTTTCGTGTTGATGCGACTCCATATATCAATAAGGATGGAAAGGACAATACCATTGAGGTGCAGCTGAATAACGTTGAAGAGAGCAGCCGTTGGTATCCTGGAGGCGGAATATACCGCCCAGTGACTTTGATAATGACTGGTGATGCCAACATTGACCGTTGGGGCACATATATAAGAACGAACAACATCAGTAATGGGAATGCAAACATTGCAATAGATACTCATGTGCATGGATACGAGAACATGCAAGGACTTCGTGCTGAAATTTCTATTATTGACGTTGCTGGAAAAATCGCTGCTAAAAGTAATTCGCAAATAGATAAATTAGGAAATATGCACTCTGAGCTAAACATCACTGATGCGAAACTCTGGAGTCCGGAAAGTCCATATCTTTATCGTGTAGTAACGAAACTTTATAGTGGAGACAAACTTATTGATGAAACAACTGACAAGACTGGTATTCGCACGATAAGCGTATCGGCAGATAAAGGATTTATGCTTAACGGTATTAGTCGTAAAATTCAGGGTGTATGCCTTCATCACGACTTAGGTCCTCTTGGAGCAGCTGTTAACAAGGCTGCCATCATTCGCCAAATACGTATACTAAAGGACATGGGCTGCGATGCAATACGCACATCCCACAATATGCCTTCTACAATGCAGATGGAAGTTTGCGACTCTATGGGTATGATGGTTATGGCAGAGAGCTTTGACATGTGGAAATTTCCTAAGTGTAAAAACGGATATGCTAGATTCTTTGATGACTGGGCCGATAGAGACATCACAAATCTAGTGCTAAACCATAGAAATCATCCTAGCATAGTGATGTGGAGCATAGGTAACGAGATACCAGAACAATGGAGCGTAGAAGGACGTGAAATATCACGTCATTTACAAGATATCTGCCACAGCTTAGACCCTTCACGTCCAGTGACTCAGGGCATGGATAAAGCAGAGAATGCTATTGCCAGCGGATTCGCAAAAGTAATGGATGTTCCTGGATTCAACTATAGAGTATACAAATACGATACAAGCATCAAGCAGATTCCACAAGGTTTTATTTTGGGTTCAGAGACAGCTTCTACAGTAAGCAGTCGTGGAATTTATAAATTTCCTGTGAAAATAACAGATAACGGAGTTTATCCTGACGGACAATGTTCTAGCTATGATACTGAATATTGCGGTTGGAGTAATCTTCCTGAGGCTGATTTGTTGATGCAGGATGATAGAAATTACACCATTGGACAATTTGTGTGGACTGGATTTGACTATCTTGGTGAACCAACTCCTTATGATACATATTGGCCTAGCCGTAGTAGTTATTTTGGAATATGCGACCTAGCAGGTTTACCAAAAGACCGTTTTTACCTCTATCGCAGTGTTTGGAACAAAGAGAAGCATACGCTTCACATCTTGCCTCACTGGACATGGCCTGGACGTGAGGGAAAGGTAACACCTGTATTTGTTTATACTGACTATCCTAGTGCAGAACTGTTTGTAAACGGAAAGAGTCAAGGAAGAGTGTATAAACAATCTTATTCTGTTGCCGCAGCAAGTGCAAACACAGAAAAGCCTCAGCTTGAAAATATGGATATGCTTCGCCGTTATCGCCTCATGTGGGACAAGGTTAAATACGAACCTGGAGAGATAAAGGTTGTAGCTTACAATGCCAAAGGAGAGAAGGCTGAAGAAAAAATAATATGCACCGCCGGAAAGGCCGCAAAATTAGAAGTTAAAGCCGATCGCAATGAAATAAAAGCTGATGGCAACGACCTCGCTTTTGTGACTATAAGTTTAACTGACAAGAAAGGCAATCTGATTCCTGACGGTTCGGATGAACTTACATTTGACGTTAAGGGAGCTGGAAGTTTCAAAGCAGCATGCAATGGAGACGCCACAAGTTTGGAATCATTTACACAACCTCAGATGAAACTGTTCAGCGGAAAGTTGGTTGTCGTTGTAGAGAGTAACGGTAAGAAGGGTGACATTCTGCTTACCGTAAAAGACAAGAAATTAGGCAAGACTGTAAAGACAAAGATTATTGCAATCCCTTAATATCATTGAGATTCACATAACCCAATATATTAATAATCTGGAGTTCGCTCTTCTCATATTGGAGAAGGGCGAATTCTTGTTTACTCTATCTCTATCCGATGGTTTTTCACCTTCCTATCAACAAATTACTGTTTTAATATCCTCTACTTCAACTAACATAGAAATAGCCTTACAATGATAAAATCACACAAACATAAGGTGTTTTTTATCATAATAACACGAAAAACTGAATATTAATTATATAAAATAATACTTTTTTGTATCTTTGCAATGGAAATAATTAGTCTACATAATTATTAGCAGACCAGACATAAGGATGGCAATGCCTGAAGTTAGAAGATGGCTACTAAATATAGACCCTAAAAAATGAGTTACATGTTACATGAAAGATTAACTGATACTAGAAGAATTTCTTTTAGTAAAATGAGAGAAGATTACAACTACAATGCTCAATCGTATTATAGAACAAAAACAATTTATAAATATCTAACCGCTCTTATATTATGCATAACATATTCTATATCAGTAAGTTCACATAATATATATGGTATCATTATCGGAGAAAATCACTCGAAGATTCCCTTTGCTACTGTGGCACTGCTAGAAAAAGGAGACTCCGCTTTTATTGCGGGAGCTGTGAGCCATGACGATGGAAGCTTTTCGTTTGAAGGTAATCCATCCAATCGATTAGTAAGAGTATCTTGTGTGGGGTATGAGACCATGGTTATACCTGCAACAGACAGCATGACTGTATTACTACAGACGTCTGAACGCACGATCAAAGAAGTAACGGTTACTGCTACTCGCCCTACTTTCAAGATGAAACAAGGAATGTTTGTGTCATCTATTCAAGGAACCGTTTTCAGTAAACTGGGGAAAGTAACAGATGTGCTACATCAGCTGCCTATGATGAGCAGTGATGGAATCAGCGTGTTGGGGCGAGGTACACCACTGATCTACATTAATAATAAATTGATGAGAAATTCTAGTGAACTGCAAAGAATATCAAGTGATATGATTAAAGACATTAAGATTGATATGAATCCTGGAGCAAAATATAGTTCAAATGTCAGAGCTGTGATTTTTATTACCACGGTAAAGCCTCTAGGAGATGGTTTTGGTGGAGATATGACATTTCAAGAAAGCGTATCTAGCTGCTGGAATACTTATGGTGAGATGAACCTCAACTATCGCAAGAAGAATCTTGATGTATTCATTAGCACAGCTCTTAGTGATTTCAATAATTTGCATTCACAACGAAAAGATGTTTATAACTTTAAATATAACAATAAGGATATCTATGCTAATTACGAGGGTGATGGCTACCAGTCTTCTAAAAATGGCTATTTCAGTTTAGGATTTAATGATCAGATTACCTCAAAACAGTCTATCGGAGCTACTTATACTTTCTCCAGAGTGTTTTCTAACAATATGACTCAAACCTACCATAACCAGATGATAATGGATTCAGGTACATCAGAATTTGATACAAGCAATCATAATTTTACACAGAACGGCAGCCATACCATGTCTGTGTATTATGAAAATAAGTTTAATGACAAGCTGTCTCTGAATATTGATGGGACGTATGCCCACTATAATAATTACAATAAACAGACTGTGAATACCACAGGCAAAGACAATAGTTCTACACTTATACCAGCATCTAGATCCAACTCTGATATGGCGGCGATTAAGTCCATATTTACCTCTCCTATTGCTTTAGGTAAGCTGGAATATGGTTTTGAAACAACTTACACTCGCTATCGTCAAAAGTACAATGTGGAAAATAACGACTATAATGGAGAACTAAAGAACAGTGACAACGAATCACGACAGACTGCAGCTAATCTTTTTGTTAATTACAGCAGAGAATTTGGCAAATTATATACTCAAATGGGTGTTAAATATGAATATACCAACTATGATTACGATTCAAATGGTAAACGCATAGATGAGAGTTGTAGAACATATAATTATATTCTGCCTTCACTCACTGTTTCATATAACATAAAAAAGGTATCACTGGCACTAAGTTATAATATATATACCAGCAGCCCTAGTTATAGCCAACTTGACGACGGACTGCAATATATAAGCGATTTCCGTTATTATCGGGGAAATTCGCAACTCAAGCCTACATACAATCATGATATTTCTTTGATAGCATCATACAGAGATTTCCAACTGACTTGTGACTATACCTATTTAAAAAATGCTATTATTACGTGGTTTGATGTGATGGAAAGTACCCCTGCCGTGCTTTCTACAGATAAGAATTTCTCATACTCTAACATTTATTCCACTATATCTTATTCACCTACATTATTCCGGATATGGAAACCTTCATGGAATATACAGATGTATAAACAATGGCTGACATACGATGGCTTGAGTTACAATCATCCATCGTACATGATTGAGTGGAAGAACCTTGTCACTCTCCCTAAAAATTGGATGATAATTGTCAATGCAAATGGACATCTAAGAGGTAATGCTGATACCTACATGGCTCGTCCTTCCATGAGAGTGAACATGGCTGTTCAAAAAAACATGAATAATTGGAGAATGAAATTTGGAGTGTCAAATGCTTTTAACTCGAAAGAAAAAGGATATTCTCAATATGTTAACGCTTATACCTCACATTACGTGAATAATTATAATCCAACATTTTATTTAACTCTATCCTACTTCTTTAACCCAGCGCAATCAAAGTATAAAGGAAAATCAGCTGGTCAAAGCGAGATAAATCGTTTGTAATCTTAAATGTGAAAGTCTGATTGACAAAGATTATTGCAATCCCTTAATATCATTGAGGTTTACATAACCCAATATATTAATAATCTGGAGTTCGCTCTTCTCATATTGGAGAAGGGCGAATTCGTTTAATCCCTTTCCATATTCTTTCATATAAATTGTTGTATGCTCACCATCTTCGTTGGTATCCATAGCAACAACATATCTATATTTATGATAGTATTGCTGGGCCTCCTTATAAATTATCGAAGTTATTGAAGGGCGTTCGCAATCCAAGATTCTTATACTTTTCAACTTACCGGCAATCTTACTGATATCCTTATCGCCCACTCTGCCATTTCCCATAAATTGCAGCATGGCACTTCCAATCGTGACAGTTGTCACTCCCTTCGTGTTTGCGTATTTGTTAAACAGGGCATTCTGTGCGACAGCAATTGTCATGCAGCATAGCAAAGCCAATGATATGATAAATCTTTTCATCTTATATCTGTTGTTATACAAATTGTTTTATTTATTCATAAGTTCTTCACCATGCTTCATTGCCTGTGAGAACGTTTTAAGAGCTTTCGCCGTTTCAGCATAAGCATCGTCAGGATTTGTGCAGTTTTCTTCCTGCTTTGCATATTCCTCTTCATCAGTACGTTGGTTCAGAAAAAATCCAAGTGATAACAACAAAAGCAACGATGCGGCAATACCTGCAATCCAACGCATACTCGTTACATTGGCTTTACGTACCGACTTCTTTTCTACGGTGTTCCACATATCAATCTGTTTGGATAGTCTTGCTTCCAAGTCAGCAGGCACTTCGGGGTCTTCACCCATAATCATCCTTCTTATTTCCTCTTCTTCGAAATCAGAAGTCTGAGCCTCGCAATATTTATCCATTTTATCTTTTATCTTATCCATAATCTGATCTGTTTTCTAGCTCTACTTAAGTGTACTCTGATATTTATCATCGAGAGTCCAGTCTGCTGAGCTATTTCTTCATAAGAGAAATCATCAATATCCTTTAGAGTTATTATATCGCGCTGCTGTTTAGGCAGTTTGGCAATAAGCTTTGTCACTAGAATTTCCGTCTCCTTATGCTGCATCATCTCAGCAGCATCGCCTTCATTGGCCTTGAGTGACATTTCTTCTGGGGGTGAATCTGTCTCAGCAAAATGCTTCTTGCGATGTTGGTCAATGAATATGTTATGGAGCGTTCGCACACTGAAAGCCTCTGAATTTTTCAACTCATTCAATTTATCGCGCTGAGTCCATAGTTTCAACATTGCTTCCTGCACAAGATCTTCCGCTTCCTGACGGTTATACGTAAGTCTCCAAGCAACAAGATACATCTTGTTGCTGCAAGGTAGAAAAAGTCGTTTGAATTCAGAGGCTTCCATTTATAGAGATCTATATCATCTATTTCATATTGTTTAGCATCTTCGGATCTATATTGCCAAACACCTGTACCAATACGCCCTCATCTTTTCCT
>RCMY010001020.1_pt1 | contig 26672 bp, 29 predicted proteins | sample 2041341 | NCBI WGS metagenome assembly RCMY01 (sample SAMN09708234, study PRJNA481090) | Marine sediment metagenome, whole genome shotgun sequencing project.
TAATTCTACTTTCAGTACCGCAGATGGCAGCTTCCAATTGCAATCAAATGATACAGAAATCGTGGTTCGCCTGCCTGGCTACCTGCCACAAAAAGTTGCCACCGATTTTCCACTCCATCTAAAACTGCAACCTTTTACCCCGAAAGCTCTCTATCTCTCCTACTGGGCTGCCGACAGCAATGACCGGCGGGATCATCTGCAACAATTAATTGCCGACACCGGAATGAACGCGTTGGTGATCGATCTTAAATCTTCCCGGGGCGATATTGCTTTTCGCAGCCAGATACCATTAGCTCAGGCGGTTGGAGCACAGAGGGTAAGAACACTGAAAGATTTACCCGAATTGCTCGCCGAATTAAAGCAGCAAGGGATTTATACCATCGGAAGGATTGTAGTTTTTAAGGATGCGGCTCTGGCCAGAAATCGACGCGACCTCGCTGTTCATACCCTGGATGGATATCTCTGGGAAGATCGGGAAAAAATCAGCTGGACAGATCCTTTCAATAAAGAAGTCTGGGATTACAATATCAGTATTGCTAAAGAAGCTGCCACCTTAGGCTTTGATGAAATTCAATTTGATTATATCCGCTTCCCGGCAAAATCAGATTTAATATTTTCCCAGGAGAATATCGGTGAGGACCGGGTTGCTGAATGCGCTCACACGAGAGACGTCACCGAGCAGATAGTGAAACGTGTCGAGGCTGTGCACACCGAGGGCGGTCATCCCGCCAAGAGGTGTTTCTTCTCGGCCCGCCCGCCATGTGTCGGGATAACCGTTGCTCACGAAGAACGTCGCTTCGCCGTGCAGTGGAGTTCCGATGTCTCCCGCGTCGATCATCCTTCGCAACTCTCGGTTTGCTGACTGACGTCGGCGCTGTTGGCCCACCATGAGCTGGATTCCCGCAGCGTTTGCTGCAGTAATCACGGCCTCGCCATCTTCGGTCGTCAGCGTGAACGGCTTCTCGACGAACACGTGAACACCCGCCGCAGCAGCCAACTCGACGTGCGCCCGGTGTTGTGAGTGTGGGGTGGCGAACACGACGCCCTCAACGCCATCATCCTCGAGCATCGATTCGAGCGATGTACTCGAGCGACAAGAGAACGCTGAGGCGAACTGGTCCCTGTGCTCCTCGGTTCGTGCGAAACACGCCACGATTTCGGCTTGGTCGCTTCGTTGGACAGCTTGCGCGAGAATACGACCCCACCATCCGAGTCCAACGATGCCCAGACGAACTGGTTCGGTCATGGCGTCACCAAACTTTCTTGCTTCTCGTCGAGAAATCGCTCGACTTCGAGGATGAACAGATCGGGTTTCTCGAGAGGCGGACAGTGGCCGCAGTCCGCAAGCTCGACACAGGTGGCGTTCGGGATTCGGCTGGAGAGGTCATGCGACATTTCCGGTGGCGTCGTGCCATCGGCTCCACCGGCGATCACCAATGTTCGGTTGGTGATCGTGGTTGCCTGCTCACGGAGGTCCATGTCGCGTAGCGCGCGGCAGGCGGCCGCAAACGCGGTCGGGTTGGTTTTGACCAGTACCTCTCGACGTTCATCGATGATCTGTGGATTCGCCTCGAGATAGGCGTCGGTGAAGATTCGTCGCACGGCAACGTCGACCACCGCTTCCATACCGCGCTCGCTGACGACGTCGCTCATCGTGGTGAATGCGACCTGCTGTTCTGGCGTGAAGGCGGCTCCGCCGTTCGCGACGATGAGATCTCCGAACCGGTCGCCATGTCTGATCGCCAACGCCACGACCACGAACGCGCCCAAACCGTTGCCGAGAACTGCAGCCTCGGTTCCGACGCCTGCCAACTCGATCGCCTCGGCGACGACATCAGCGAGATCGAAGATCGTCGGTTCGGGAACATCGAGCGGGGGAGTGGACCCGAAGCCCGGAAGGCTCACGCGGACGACCTTTCGTTTCGCGGCGAGTGCCGGCGCCACGATGTCGAATGCGGTGGAGTCGGTCAAGAGCGAATGGACGAGGACCAACGGTGGTCCACTTCCTTCGATGTCGAATTGAATCACTTGAGTCTCCCCGCGTCGCCGTAAAACCAATCGTCGATGAGGAGGAGTCTCTGCACGCGCAGATCGTACATAATGCACGATCGTCGTGCGAACGCAGGCACCGGATGTCTGCAGTCAGCCACAGAGATTGTCGCCTCAGTGTTTGTGGGATGCATAGTGCGCGGCCAGCGCATCTCGCCCGAAATCGTTGCGCAGATCGCGCCACACCGTGTGTATGTGGTTCACGTCGCGCTGGGTGTTGTCGTATTCCACGTACAGATCTGCACCCTGAATTCGATAGTAGTGCGGCTCATCTCGTTCGATCCCGCCGGCCCACATGAATGAAAGCGAATCGATTCGATCGTCGGCATATTTCGCGTGTTCTTCGTCGGCGACAGAGTCAGGCAACCGATCGATGTAGCAGCTCAGAACCGCCCGCAGGATCTCCTTGGCGTGAGCGTCGAGCAATGAAGCCGAAACACCCTTTGGGTCCTTGGAAAAGGAGATCGCTTCGAGGTGTTGGTCGGTCAGGCCGAGCTGTGCTTCGGCGGCCTCTTGGCGTTCCGCCCACATAGCCGCGGTTTCCTCGTCGAACATGCCGCGAAAGACCAGGGGAAGACCGAGGGGCCGGTCGCCTTCGGTGAGGTCTGTGCGGTTGACCCCGACGAGATCGACAGGGGCCACAGGCGACACGAGTGCAGCATCGAGCTGGTTCGCATCGAGGCTTTGAACCAACTCCCGTCCGTAGTCTTCGGCCCCCGCCAGCGGTCGATGCAGGTGCGGGCCGAGTAGTGGGCTGTCCGCTGGATCGGCGCCGAAGAAACTGGGCGTCGTCCCGACGACGGCTCCATCGACAATCAGGTAGTTGACCGAGATGTGGTGCCCACCGAAACGCCACGCCCAGTTTCCCGAACCCGGGTCGCCGAAGATCGCCATCCAGTACATGAGCGGATCTCGACCTCGATCGCGGCCGAAATCGGTGACCCACCCTTCGGTGTGGTCGAGAATATTCTCGAGACCGAGGATCGCTGCCGCGGTGACATACCCGGCCTTCGACAAACCGGTTGACAACAATTGGTGGGTCCGACGGTGTTGCGCTGAGGTCATCTCCGAAAGCGACAATCCACCGTGGTCTGTGGGTGTGTAGAACCACAAGAACTGCTCGTCGTCACCGAATGGAAACGTCAGACGAGATAGTTGTCGTGAATCGAGCGAACCGAGGAGATTGCTCGCCGCTGTGGTCATGAGCGACGCCAGTTGGCGTCGCGCCGGTGTGCTCATGGTGGTCTCCTGAATCAGAGAAGCGTCCGAAGCGCGGCCGCATCGAGATCGCCGAGTCCTCTGGCTTTGCCTTCTTCGTAGAGCGGAATTGCCGCATCGAGCAGGGGCGTGATCGCTCCGGTGTTGCGTGCGAATTCGGCAATGATGCCTGCGTCTTTCAAGATGATCGCCATTCGCGCCGACGGCGGCTCGTACTTCCCGGCGGCGACCATCGGGCCTCGAATGTCGAAAATCTTGGACGAGCCGACCCCAGCGCTGATCACCTCTTGGACGAGCTGCGCGTCGAGACCCGCTGCCGCTCCGAGCCCATGGGCTTCGGCTGTTGCAAGGGTGTGCACGGTGACGAGCAAATTGGCGATGTACTTCATTCGGGAGCCATTGCCGAAGTCGCCGAGGTCATAACTTTTCTGGCCGAGAAGATCGAAGACTGGCCGCACACGGTCGTAGGCGTCCGTCGGGCCACTGCAGTAGACGACCAGAGTGGCATCTGCTGCTTGGAGTCCTGTGCCGCTCACGGGTGCGTCGAGCATTGTGGCTCCTGCGACTTCGAGTCGCATCTGTGCGGCAAATTTGTCCACGAGCGAGAGTGTGCCCATCTCGACAACGATCAGTCCCTCCGGTCCGGCCGCAACGATCTGATCGGTGACGACCTCGAGCGCCTGAGGGGTCGGGAGCGACAACAAGACGATTGTGCTCCGTTCGACGACGTTGGCAACAGAGTCCGCACGTCGACCACCGAATGCGGCCTGTTTTTCGGGATCGGTGTCGAACCCCTCAACCTCAAGTCCGGCCGCGATGAGGTGCGACGACATCGCGGCCCCCATGACGCCGAGCCCAATCACTCCAACTATTTCTGAACCATCGGTTCCTCGTTCTGGTGCTGGCATTAGCTGCTACCTTTCATTTGGATGTTGAACCCTAGTCATGTGGAAGAATCTGGCTCCGAGCGCGCCTCGACGGACCCCCGTCGAGGAACGGCGCTCGTGTACGTGCGTGACACGCTTCGTCACGACATACTCACCGGAGCACTCGCCGGCGGCACTCGATTGGCCCAGACCGACATTGCCAAACAACTCGGAGTCAGTACAACGCCGGTTCGTGAGGCGCTGAGGGACCTTGCGTCGGAAGGCCTGGTGACGATCGATCCGCATCGCGGCGGATTCGTCATCGAACTCAATCGCGACGATCTGGTCGAGATCTACCAGATTCGACATGCCCTCGAACCTCTGGCGCTGCGCATTGCGCTGCCGCAGATCACCGGTGAACTCATCGAACACCTCGATCAACTCGACGAAGACATGAGGTCGGCGCCGAACGTTGCTGCATGGGTCGAGCTCAACAGCACCTTTCACATGTCGATCTATGCGGCGTCGGGCCGATCTCGCCTGCTCTCGACCATACGATCCCTCCAGGACGCGTCGGTGATGGCCGCTGCAGCCCAGTTGTCGCACACGGCAGGTGTTCGCGAAGAAGCCAACCAGGAACACTCCGAATTGGTCGATGCCATTCGGTGCCAAGACGTCGAACACGCAGTCGCCCTTCTGCAAGCGCATCTGGCTCGACCGGTTCCGCTCTGATCGATTCACGGAATCAGGCGTCTCAGATTCTCGTCGATGCTGGCTCGGGCCGTGTCGATCACACCTCGTGACGCGTCGACGAACGCACGGCGCTCGTTTGGAGAGAGATCGATGACCGTGCGGCCCTCGGACTCCAACTGCTCGCGTAACTCGAGCTCATAGGCCGCGGCTGCCTGACGTTGATAGGCAATCGCACCACGTGCTGCGTCTCGTACGAGGTCGGCGGCCTCGCCGAGCTTGTGCAGCTCGTCGTGGTTCGCGAATAGTCCACGAGCACCGTAGAGGTGAGCGGTGAGGGTGATGTGCTGGTGGTCGACGCCGTATGCAACGGTGTTCGCCAGCGGGTTCTCTTGTGCGTCGACCTCGCCTCGTTTGATCATCTCGATCCCTGCGCTGAGTTCGGCAGGTACCGGATGCATGCCCCACGAGGCGGTGAGCGCTTCGTGAATCTCGTTCGGCTGCAGGCGGATCCGTAGTCCTTGGCAGTCCTCGGGTGATCGTATGTCTCGGGAGGTGTTGGTTAGGTGACGGAGCCCGTTGTCCCAAAAGCCCAGAACTTCGTACTCGGCACGTTGGCGGACGGCACGAGCCAACGAGGCGCCGAACTCGCCATCGAGCGCTGTGTGGGCCGCGCCCACGGTGTCGAACAAAAATGGGACTTCGAGCGCATTGAGCTCGGGCACCTTCGCCCCGAGGTAGCTGCTCGAGTAGTAACACCAGGTGATGTCACCTGCATCGAGCATGTCGAACAGCGCCGTCGCAGGTTTCCCCGCATCCATGACGTTGTACGTGACCTCGACCGTGAGCTCACCATTCGAGCGACGCTGAACGTCGTCGGCAAAGTGGTCGACGGCTCGACTGTGGACAGAGTTGCGCGGCGCATACCCGGCAACTCGAATCGTGTGTGGCTCCACGTGCGCCTCCCTAGATCTGACATAATATCTGATGTGAATCTCAACGACCCGTCTTTGCTGAAAACACAAGCCTTCGTCGGGGGTGAGTGGATCGACTCCGACTCGGGTAAGACATTCGAGATCATAAACCCCGTCGACGGCGCGATCGTCGGAACCGTCGCCGATCTGGGTGTCGACGAGACACGACGAGCGATCCAGGCTGCACGCGACGCCATGCCAGCGTGGGCTGGTCTAACCGCCAAACAACGTGGTGCGGTGATGCGGCGTTGGTTCGATCTTTTGATCGAGAATCAAGAAGACCTCGCACAGCTGATGACCGCAGAGATGGGCAAACCAATTCGTGAGTCCCGAGGTGAGGCAGTTTTTGCGGCCAATTTCGTGGACTGGTTTGCCGAGGAGGGAAAGCGTGCATACGGCGAAATCATTCCCACGCACGACAATTCGAAACGACTGATGGTTCTTCGCCAACCGATCGGTGTTGTTGCGGCCATCACGCCCTGGAACTTCCCGATGGCGATGATCACCCGCAAGGTCGCTCCGGCGCTGGCTGCGGGGTGTACCAGCGTCGTCAAACCGGCCCAGGACTGCCCGTTGACCGCGCTCGCCGTTGCGGCGCTCGCCGAACGGGCTGGTGTTCCCGCGGGAGTGCTCAGCGTCGTCACCGCACTCGAACCCGTGGCGATCGGTCATGAGCTCTCCACCAACCCCATCATCAAGAAGATTTCGTTCACCGGGTCGACTGCGGTCGGCAAGCTGCTGATGGCGCAGGCTGCAGGAACGGTCAAGGCGGTGTCGATGGAATTGGGCGGTAATGCCCCGTTCATCGTGTTCGACGATGCCGACGTCGACGAGGCCGTCGAAGGCGCCATTGCCTCGAAGTATCGCAACACCGGGCAGACCTGTATCTGTGCGAATCGAATGTTTGTACAAGATGCGGTCTACGACGAGTTTGCGACAAAGTTTGCGAAAAAGGCGGCCGAACTCGTCGTGGGTGCATCGAACGAGGACGCGACCGAGATCGGCCCGTTGGTGAACAACGCAGCGCTCGCGAAGGTCGGGGCGCTCGTCGACGAGGCGGTGAGTAGCGGCGCAACCATTCTGACCGGGGGTGCCGCTCACGGTCTCGGAGGGACCTACTACCAAGTCACCGTGCTCGGCGACGTCACGACCGACATGCGACTCGCGAACGAGGAGATCTTTGGACCGGTTGCACCGCTCTATCGATTCGACACCGAGGAAGAGGCGATCCGCCTCGCCAACGACACACCTTTCGGCCTCGCCTCCTATTTCTACGCAGGCTCGCTGGCTCGAATCTGGCGGGTGAGCGAGGGGCTCGAGTACGGAATGGTCGGCGTCAACACGGGTCTCATCTCCACGGAGATCCACCCGTTCGGTGGCGTGAAGGAGTCGGGAATTGGACGAGAGGGATCACACCACGGGCTCGACGAGTACCTCGAGACCAAATACGTGTGCCTTGGCGGCGTCTGACTGTCTCAGCCAGCGGGTTCGGGCCATGTGTCGGGCCACGTGTCGACGACGGTCTGGTAATACTCCTTCACCTTTGCCGGATCGAGGTGCAGCGACGCCTTGATCTTGTCGACTTCGCTCGGCAATTCGATCGGCACACAAAGGGAATCGACAAACCGGTTGAACAGGTTGAAGAAACACGTCATGAGGGTGGCGTCGATGATTTCGGCCTCGGTGAAGACCGCCGCGACCTGTTGATAGATGTCGTCTCGGCTCCGTGCCGTGTTCTTCGTGACATGTTCGGCCCAGAGGACGGCCGCCTTTTCGCGATCGGTGAGCAGATCGGACTCCATGTAGTCATCGCTTCCGATGACGTCGATTTGTTGCCAGCTGATTCCCGACGCTTGACCAAGCGACGTGTTGTGAGCCGTTCAATAGGCGCAACCGTTGACATGACTCGTCTTGATGACGATCATCTCTTTGATCTTGGTCTCGAGCACGCTACCTGCGCCCTGGCGTTGCAGACTCGCATTGAACGGAACGAGCATCTTGGCGATGAGCGGGGAGTGTGCCATTGCTTGATAAGACGCGGGAACTCGACCAAGCATTGCCGTGACGGCATCAAAGAGAACTTTGGTGTCGCCGGTTGCACCCTCGACGGGGACCAATGAGATCCGCTCAGTCGTGGACTTTCGGTCATCGCTACTCATCGTTTCATCCCGTTTCGGTTCATGATGTCTCTTCGATAGTTGGACCGTCTGCCGAGGCTTCCTCGGAGCGGTACCTGTCGTACAATATATATGACTCGACTCAGAGCGGCACTTGCTCAAGACGCTTGGCACGAGTGTGGGACATCTGGCGAACGGCACGCCACGAGGATGCGAGTGTTGCCATCCCGAACGCAGCGATCAGAAATGCCGTTCGACCACCGAACCCGTCGGCAATCGTCGAACCGGTCGGTGGCCCGATCACTTGAGCGGACCGAACAATCGTCACCCAGATCAGCACGGTGACACCGCGGAAGCTGTCACCGGCCGCCGAAGCGGCATAGGCCTGCGCCTGGGGCATGAACAGTCCGAAACCCAGCCCAGCGAAGGCTAAACCTCCCGCTACCGACCACGCTGTTGGCGCAAAACCAGCCAGTGCAGCACCGATCGCCATCATCCAGAACGCGACGGTCAGAGAGCGCCGTGGGCCGTAGCGGGTGACGATTTGGCCAATACGGACAGCAACAAGAATTGTGCCGGCCTGGAACGCCGCAAGAATCAGACCGCGCTGACCAACCGAGGTTCCGAACTCCTCCTCGAGGAACAGCGGTGTGACCGTCAGACCCAGCCCGTGAAGTACGAAGACGCCGAAGAAGGTCGCGACGAGAATTCCGCCGTAGTCGACCAGTGTCTTGTCCTGGCGCATCTTGCGCAATGCGGCTGCGGCATGGCGATGGGGGAGGGCGATGGAGGCCGTCGGCTTGTCGGCGGGCATTCTGCTTGCCCAGATGACGAGCGGGAATCCGATCGAGAAAATGAGAAACGAGCGGAAGGTACCACCGGTGGCCAGCTGGCTCGAAACGATCGGGCCCATCATGGCCACGAGGGTCACTCCAGTGATGTTGATCCCCATCGCTCTCGTTCGTGCGGGACCCTCGAACGCGTCGCCGATCAGGACGATCCCGACGCCAAGGATCCCTGATGTCCCTATTCCTTGGAGAAAGCGGACGCCGATCAGGCCCCAGAACGAGCGTGCAAAAAAGCCGGCGCATCCGAAGGTGGAGAACAGCACCAGCGCGGTCAGTACGACCCGTCGCCTGCCGAGACGATCAGCCAGATATCCAATCAGTGCCGAGAACAGCACTCCGGGCACAGACACTGCGGCTTGCACGAGCCCGATCGAGCCGCGCGAGACCCCGAATTCGGTCGCGAGGTCTGGCAGAATCGGTGACGTCACGGCGAATCCGAGCGTCCCCATCGCACCCACACCAATGGCGATCGCCAGACGTTCGTTCGGTCGTGTCGCAGTGCCGAACGGATGAGTCCACGACAAAGAGTGTCTGGTCAAGATCTCTCGCTGCGTACCATCGTATATAATGTAGCGTGCGGTCGCTTCAGAATTCGGTTCTCGGAAACCGCCCCTTGTCAACCGCAGTTCTCTTCTCGGTTGTCGCCTCATTCCCCCTGTTCTTCGCTGGCGGATTCGCTGTTCGACTCCAAAACGACCTCGCGATGAGCAAGTCTGCGTTCGGCTTCGCGGTCTCGGCCTACTTCGTCACCTCCGCGGTCGGGTCCTTCACGATCGGGAGCTTGATCGACAAGTTCGGCGCGCGCTCTGGGTTTGTCCTTGCCGGATTCGGTGGTGGCGTGACGTCGATCATGATCGCGTTTTCACACTCGTTCTGGCTGTTCACGATTGCCTTGGGGATCGGTGGAATCTCGAACACCGGTGGTCAACTCGCGGGGAATCGGGTGTTGGCGGACGTCGCGACCGACCGACAGGGGCTCGGGTTCGGCATCAAGCAAGCAGCGGTGCCATTCGGAAGCTTCATTGCTGGCGCTGTCGTTGGACTTGTTGGTTCCGAGATCGATTGGCGCGTGGCTTTCGCGGCCTATGCCGTTTTTGCGTTCGCGACCATCCCGTTCGCCCCGACAGGACCCAACAGCGCGTCGTCCGCGGGATCCCGTCGCCCGGTCGGCACAGATAGACCGATGCTGGTGGCCCTTGCAATGGCCGGTTTCCTGGGCGGCGGCGCAGGAAACGGAATTGCTGTTCTCACCGTCGACGCCTTCAGCGCCTCGGGGTACTCCGAAAGTGTTGGTGGCCTTGCGCTCGCCGTCGGGAGCGGGCTGACCATCGTTATGCGCACGTGGATTGGCTGGTTCGCTGGACGCAGGAGTGCGTCCGGTTTTGTTGAGCTCGGGTCCGCCATGGCCCTGGGCGCAGTCGGATTCGGGTTGATGTCCGTTGCTGGGTCGAGTCAGCCACTCGTGTGGACCGCCTCGATTCTCGCGTTCCTCGGTGCGTGGGGCTGGCCAGGCGTCATGTACTACACCGTCATCCGCAACACGACGACGACACCAGGGACCGCAACGGGTTTTGTGGTTACCGGAGTTTTCTTGGGGGGCATCGCTGGAGCGCCGTTGCTTGCTTCGATTGCCGATCGGTGGACCTACGACACCGCGTGGACCACCGCCTCGGTGATGGGCGTCGTGGCCACGGTGCTCGTCATCCTGGCCAACCAGCTCGCGACAATCGAGCGTCGACGCGTGCATGCACTCGTCGACGCGAAGATCTGATTCGGCTCAGCTCTCCTTGACCTCGTACCAGAGGTCTGACGCATCGACGTCGACGAGTCCGCGTCCTTGCAGGACGTCCAGCGTTTCTCGAATCTCTGCTCGGTCGACCGACACCCCGGCGAGAGCGGCATTGGCGAGATCGACGAGTTCAGCTTCACTTCGTGGTTTCTCGACGATCCGGCGCATCACGAGCGGCGCCATTGCTGCCAAGTCCTTGGTCTCGTACCCAGGGTTTGGCGCCTCATGGAGTTCGAGGTCCAAGGTCACCGTCTCGGGCATGAAACACTCTGCGCCGGTACACGCCTGATAGCTGACCTCAACGGAGAACGGCACCTGCCGTGTGCCGTCACCAGCGGTGTCGCGGTTGGTCAACAAGAAGAACGGTATAGCGATGTCGATTTGACCCTCGAGGACATAGAAGGTCTCGGGGAGGCCGTCGATGGTGAATTCATGACCCTCGAGCGGGGCAACGTCCTCAGGATGAATTGCGTCGTCTCCTTTGAGCGTGACGTCGATTGCACGAAAACCTGATGGAACCGGATCGGTGTACAAGTGCACATCTGGTTCCAGTGCGAAACGTACGTGGACCTCTTGGAGCTGATTGGCCGAGACCACCTGGGCATCGAGCCACGCCGCAACCTGAACGCCCGGCGAGGTCGACGTGACGATGCCTACGGGCTCGCTCCCATCAGCATCAAAGAACGCTCCCATGAGCGTGTTTGCCGTCGGACGAATCCGATGCGACTGTTCCATCCTTTTTCCGACGAGAACCCCGTCCTCGTCCAACAGGAAACTGCCGGGATAGGGGATACCCCGATGCCGATCCTCGACCTTTCGGTCGTAGGCGGCGCGTTCTTCTTCGAGCGTGACATTGAGGATTCCGAGTTCGGTGATCACCACACTTCCCTCATCGCTGAGGAGGGGATAGGTGATTCCGTGCGACTCTGCAAAACGTGAGAGCGTCGACACGGGGTCATAACTCAACGCATAGACGGCGACGGAGTCATCGCGTGATTCAAAGGTTCGTTGCAGCTCGACCAGCTGCGCGCGGCACCATGGTCACCAGTCGGCGCTGCGATGGACAACGAAGAGCGCCTTGCGAGACCCACGGTGTTCGTGGAGGTTGATCATGTTCCCGAACTGGTCCGGTAGGACGACGTCGGGGAAACGTTCGCCCACTATGGGGCCAAGGCCATCGGTGTCGATCTCGGGAATTGGCAGGTCGATGAAATCAGTCATTTCGCACGGTCACCTTTGGTTCGAGGGCATCGGACATCGTCTTGTGGAGATAACACGTCACTTCGGCGATCTTCATGAGGCGCTCGAACGTGTCGGTGTCTTCGTCTCCGCTCAGGAACAAGTGTGTGTCGGCGGGTTCTGCTCCACCGCGAAGGTGTCCGTCGTCGACGTCGAGGGTGTACGGCGTGTATTGCACGAGACGAACACCGCGAATGGCCATCTTCTGATACTCGATGTATCGCGACAGCTGGGTCATGTAACAGAACCCAATCCCGGCGGAGAGAAGTGCGAGTCCTGATGGCGCCATGTCGCCGTCGACTCGCTCATCGGACTTCAGTGCGAAGTTGCTGGCGCCGGGTATACCCAAGACCACATCGGACTCGGTCGCGGCGACGCCATCGATGAGCTCGCTTCGTCCAATGACCGGTCGAATCTGTCGAGTTTGCATGTCTCCAGGGGCGACCTCGGAGACTCCATCGGACTTCTGACCGGTTTTATACACGAGGTCGGGGAAGGTGTTTGCTGAGGCCAGGGGTGAAGGTGCTCGTACGTACGTGACGTACGGGTCTGGAGCGTCCTCGGGGCCCGACTCGAGCATGGTCGTGACCTTTCGGCGACGACCATTCACATAGATGGCAAAAGTGTTTCGAAGTGGCCGACGCATGAGCGCCAACGCTGGTGAGGCGTCGACGGCGTCGACGATGAGCTGATGAAGGACATCGGTTGGTGATGTGCTCGTGAAGGAGACATCGATCGTGGCAGGTTCGGCATACCCTTCGCCGGTTCCCTTGAAGAACGAGCCGGTCATGGAGTAGCCGTTGTCGAGTGAGAGGGACATGCCCGTGATGTCGATCGACCGTTGGCTTGCCAACGAGACGATTCGGTTGCTCAGGTCGCCGTGAAGTCCGGCGTTGAAGTAGCCAAGTGGAAAGGGTGCAAGGTCGGTGCCACGCAGATGGCCGTCCTCATCGGTGGTGAGCCGCCATGCACTTCCTGTCTCCCCCTCGGTGACGATACCTTCCTTCTGATGACCGTTGAGGCGACGGGCCTCGAGCTTGATCACATCTCTCGAAGGTGTTGTGCCCAACACGCCGGGACGTGCCGACCCGTCCTTGACCTTGAACCCGAGCGGGTGCCCGAGTCCCTCGATGCTCTCTACTTCCATGCTCATAGGAGTGCCTTCCGCTTTGGGTTGCGCAATTCTTCGACCAGCGCTGCCATTACACTGGCGTACGTGATGTGGCACAGCCATGTGCGGGACGCCTCGTAGGCATCCATGTCTTTGATGCCGCGAGAGATGCCCAACGCCGGCATGTACCCGCCAAAGGCGAAAGCCCAGACCGCAGTCCCGAATGCCACCCCGTGGACCAGCGGCTTGATCTCGTTGTTGCGCATCGCATATGCGAATACCACGCCCCACACGCCTCCGAACACAAGATGGCCGACCTCGCCGACACGAATCTGGAGTTCCTTGTCGAGTGGCTCCGCGTTGGGTTGGAATGTTGATCGACTCTTCTCGATGACCTTTTCGTAGTGCGTCGTACCGATGATCTTCGTCGGCTCTACCATCCGTCGCATCGTGAAGCTCACACCCGCCATGCCGATCACGCCGCACACGCCAGCGACGAAGCCCCGCATCGCCGTGATCATCGAATTTTCCACTCGGCGTTCACTGCCGTTCCAGCGTCTCGGAACAGGTTCATCACGGGACAACGTGTCTCGGCATTCAGGGCGAGCTTTTTCATGCGATCCTCGGACTCCTCGGTGTAGATGGTGATGTTTATGTCGACCGTGTCGAAGTAGGGGCGGAACCCCGGTACCCCTTTGGCCCCGCGAAGGTCGACCGTTCCAGAGGCTTCGATCTCCACCCCTTCGTAGTCGAAGTTCATCGCATCCGCGACGTTGTGGATCATCACGCACTTGCAGCCGACAAGGGACGCAAGGAGGGTTTCGAGGGGCGTCGGGCCCGTCTCGCCTCCGCCGGATGTAATTGGCTCATCGGTGATGACGATCGGGTGATTGCCAATCGTGACTTCTGTGCGGGCGGTCGCATCGTTGACAGCGTGGACAGATCGAACGGCGATTCGTTTGGTGTCTGCATCGAAGAATGGAGCGACACGATCGTCGTCGTTGAGCTCAGGCCGGCTTGTGGTGTGCATGGTCATCCAATCGTTAGCTTGGGACGTGTCGAAGAGCCTCGAGCACGCGTTCGGGGGTGAATGGAAGGTCGCGGAGGCGCACGCCGACCGCATCGAAAATGGCGTTTGCGATTGCGGCGGCCATGGGACCCTGTGCCGCCTCGCCGCATCCGAGAGGTGGTTGATCTGGCCGGTCCAAAAGGATGGTCCGGATCGGGAAGGAATCCGAGAATCGCAGAACGGGATACGTCTCCCAATCAACGCTCGTGATTTGGTCGGGTTTGATCTGTACGGCTTCTTTTAATGTCCAGCTTGTCGCTTGAACACATCCACCCTCGAGCTGGTTGCTCACTCCGTCAGGGCTGATGATGCGTCCTGAGTCAGAAGCGGCCGTGGCTTGGGTGATGTGGATTTCGCCGGTCTCGGGATCGACGGTGAGTTCGACGATGACAGCGAAGTACGTCTGGGCGTTCTTGTAGCGGCCAAAACCTATGCCCCGACCGGTGTTGGTCGGGCGATCGGTACCCCAGGCAGCTTCTGCCACGGCTTCAATCACTGCTTTCGCACGTGGGTCATCGAGGTTCTCGAGCCGAAACTCGACCGGGTCAATGGCCGCGTGATGGGCCATCTCGTCGACAAAGGACTCGACGGCGAACACATTGCAGAAGGCTCCCAAGCCGCGAAGTGAGGACGTCCGGATGTCCGTCGTCTGTGCGAGGTGCACGCGCGCACGGCGGTTCTCGATCGAATAGAGGGGGTCTGCATTTCGATGAGCACCGGCGTTCGGGCCATGCATGGGCTGGGGGAGTGGGCGTTCGAATGGCTCCTCGAGGTGCCAGGCGGCAAGAAGCAGGTTCGAGCCGTCGTTGCGAATTCGAGGTCTGGTCCCGTGGGTGTAGCTCCAGTTCTCGAAATCGAACGCCACGATCTTGCCATTGTCGACGTCACCGGAGACGCTGACGATCATGGCGGGCCCATAGGGTTCCCAGCGATGTTCATCTGCGCGTGACCAGGCGGTCAGGACTGATCGATCGGGTACCGCCAATGCGAGAAGGGCGGCATCCAGAGCGACGTCATCGGCGCCGTTGTGTCCGTAACAGCCAGCTCCCTCGGCGTGATGGATCCGAACCTTGTCGATCGGGAGGTTGACCGCTTGAGCCAACGTTTCCCGCAGAGGAAAGATGCCTTGGCTCGATGATCGGACCGTCAAATTTTCGCCGTCGAAGTGCCCCACTGCCGCCGACGGGCCAAGTGATCCGTGCATGGTGAACGGTTTTGTGTAACGGGCCGTGAGGTCGAACCCGCCATCGTCCCTCCGGCTGGGCGAACTGACCTCGTGTTCGACATCGGTCCCGTCAACCACGTCATACGTGATGAGGGGCATGGCCAGCAGGTCCTCGGGTTCCGTGGGAATTGATGAAGCGCCTTCCCAGTCTGCGAGGACCCGAAGCGCATCGACGGCATCTTCGGCCTGTTGCTCCCGCTCGGCAACGACGCCCACGAAACTTCCGTTTCGTACGACGGACAACACCCCGGGCATGGTCTCCACCGTCGACGTGTCGAGAGAGTGCAGTCGCGCCTCGTAGTGCGGAGGACGCAACACCCGACCGTGAGCCGTCGACTCGTCTCGATAGTCGTGGACGTAGGTTGGGATACCAGAGAGTTTGGCGGGAAGGTCGACCCGAGTATTTGCGCCATCGGAGCGGACGTCGTCGACGACGCGAGGCGTAGCGGGGTCGACTTCGGTGTTGAACGGGCGGCCACCTTGGATCTCCCAGTAGGTGGTCGTTTGGCCCGACGCTGGATCGGTGATCGTGCCATCGGCGAGGTCGAGCGACTCGGCGGGAACTCCGAAAGTGTCGCTGGCTCTCGCCACGATGATCGAGCGGGCCGTGGCTGCGGCAGCGCTCATTGCTTCGCCCGACGTCTGAATCGACATACTGCCTGCCGTCGTGCCCTCGTCGGGGGCAGTATTGGTGTCGGCGGGACGAATCACGATTCGAGCGTCGTCGACCCCGAGTTGCGTCGCAGCTATGTGAGCGACTGCGGTACGAATCCCCTGCCCGAGTTCAGCCTTCCCACTACGGACCGTGATCGTGTCGGCTTCGTCGATCTGGATCCAGGTATCGAGTTTTGGATTGTCGCGAGTCGACGAAGAAAATGGCACTCGTGATGTCGACCCTAGATCGAGTGGATCTTGGGGACGGAGTTCCCAGATTGGATCCTCTGGATCTCCAATGCGAAAACGAATGGCTCGGCGCACCCGGTCATAGACACCGCACCGGCAGATGTTCGTATCCAGGGCTTCGCGGATCTGTGCGTCGTTTGGGTATCGGACCTGTCTCAGTAGTCCTTCGGCCGCCACCATCATTCCGGCAATGCAGAACCCGCACTGACCAACTTGCTCAGCCAAGAAGAAGTCTCGGAGATCTTCAAGGGACTCGACCGTGGTGATCGGTAGATCCTCGACGTGACCGACCGGCAGTTGGCAGCTTGGCTGCGTCCGCCCATCGACCAGCACGCAACACGAGTAACACTGCTCTTGTGCACACCCACGTTTTGCTCCGAAGAGACCGAGGTCATTTCGTAGGAAGTCCAAGAGGGGAGTTGACTCGTCGACAAAAACTTCATGAGCCTCGCCATTGACCGTCAGTTTCATCAGGTTGGAGCGATCCCTTCGACCCAGAACAGATTGGCGATTTTGTCGAGGTTTCCCTGCGTGACCGCTCGTAGCCGCATCTTGGTCGAGTCGGTCCGATCGCGGCCGGCGAACACGCCAAGTGCGCTGAGCGTGTCTCGGTGATAACTCTCGGGTTCAAATGGGAGATCGACGGTGATGTCGACCGACGTGGAATCCCGATCGACGAGTGGGTCGATCTTTCCTGCGGAAGTGAGGCGTCCGTAGATGGGGCCAGCCACCAGAATCGCCAGAAGGGCGAGACACCCGATGAGCGGCGTCAGCCAGGGGCGTTGGCGGATGACTTCTGCGGCTTCGGTGTCGCTCGGAATCTCTTCGGTCGCAAGGAGTTCGGTGCTTGTGGTCATGACGACGACTCCACGAGACCCCAGCGCTCGATGGTCCTTCGTTCAAGCGGGGCCAAGAGCCCGCGATCCATGATCAGTCCGATCACCCCGATTGTCAGAGCGCCAGCGACAATGATGTCCGCGCGCGCAAACTCCTGTGCGATGAAGATCCATTGTCCGAGACCCGATGTTGCGCCGACGAGTTCGGCCGCGATCACCGCACGCCACCCGAACCCAAGTCCCGAGCGAAGTCCCGACATCACGTGTGGGAGCGCCCCGGGAAAGGTCACGTTTCGCAAGATGTGCAGCCGTGACGCGCCAAGCGTCTGCAAACTTCGATCGAGTACTTCGGGAACCATACGGACGCCGAGCACGGTGTTGGCGAAGATCAGGAAGAACGCACCGTTCCACACGATGAACACGACCATGCCGCGACCAATTCCGAACCATGCGATCGCAAGAGGAATCCAAGCAATTCCCGAGATGGCGTTCATTGCGGTGACGAGCGGGCCGATGAAGTCTGCGAACTTGCGCGAGAGTCCCGCAACGGTCCCGGCGAGAACGCCCGTGACCGCGGCGACCAAAAAGCCGATGAACAGTCGACCGAGACTCGCGCTCACGTTGGGCCAATAGTCGCTTTCCTCGAACGGCACCTGCAGAACCTTGAGCGGTCTTGGGAGGATGCCGATGGCGGGGTCAGCGATTGCAATGAACGACAGCCAGGCGCCCATGAGGAGGAAGAAGGGGAGCGCAGGCAACACGTACGGTTTGACTTTGGTCCACGTCGACGTGCGGAGAACGGGCATTTGTGTGGTGGTCACAGGCGCACCATCCCCCAACGAGCCGACGTGAACTCCTCGATCGGGCGCAGAATCAGCCGATCGATCAGCAGCCAGACTGCACCGAGCACGATCATGCCGAGCATCACCCGTTCGGTCTGTCCAGCGGTTCGGGAGTTGAAGATGAGGAACCCAAGGCCGCCACCGCCAACGATGAACTCCCCAGCGATGAGCGCTCGCCATCCAAAACCGATTCCAAGGCGCAGGCCGGTCATCACACTTGGGAATGATCCAGGTACATAGACGTCTCGCACCACCCTGAACCAGCTCGAACCGAGCGATCGGCTGGCATCTCGCAGGACCGTGGGCACAGTTCGGACACCAATCATCGTGTTGAAGATGACCGGAAAGATCATCGTGTAGATGATGACCGCCGTGATCGTCCGGTCGGTGAACCCGAACCACGCGATGGCCAGTGGCAACCACGCAATGCCCGAGATCGCATTGAAGAATCGCAGCGTTGGCTCGACGGAACTCGACACGTCCTTGTTGAGCCCGAGAAGCCATCCGAGCGGCACGCCGATACCGATCGCGATCACGACACCAATGGAGAGTCGTCCGAGGCTCTGTGCGATGTAGGCCGGGAGGGTGCCCTCACGAATCAACTCGAAGAAGGCGGTGACCACCGAAGATGGAGCGACCAGTTTCGTGGGCCGCGGATCAAAGATGGTGTAGACGCCCCACCACACCACGACGACCATGACGAACGGAGCGACAGCCAAGAACGAACCGATGAGTCGCGCTCGGCGATCTTCGTTGCCGCGGTCACGCACCAGCTGTCGTTCGATGTCGCTCTGGGATGCGTTCCCGGGTGAACCCGCCGTTGCCGTCACTGCGCGGCGTCTGGGTCGGTCTTGGTCTCGGCAGCCAAGGTGGCCTCATGCTCGCCGCGCACAAGGCCGAGCACTTCCTCGACACAAGCGGCCATGCTGTGGTCGTGGGTCATGACCTCCCACGTCCGGCCGTCACGCGGCACCGGCACCTCTATCGACGCCTTGACCCTGCCAGGGCGAGCGGCAAGCGCGATGACACGGTCGCCGAGAAACACTGCTTCTTCGACCGAGTGGGTGATGAAGAACACGGTCTTTTTGGTCTCGACCGTCAGGCGGATGAGTTCCTCTTGGAGGGTTTGGCGCGTCATTGCGTCGACGGCAGCAAATGGTTCGTCCATCAGGATTATCTCTGGGTCAGACGCCCAGGTTCGAGCCACGGCAACACGTTGTTTCATGCCTCCGGACAGCTGATGGGGATAGTGGTTCTCGAATCCGCGAAGACCAACGAGTTCGGTGAGCTCGGCGACCTTCTTCTCGCGGACCGCCTTGGGAACCTTTTGGATCTCCAATCCATGGCCGATGTTTCGTCGAACCGTTCGCCACGGGAGGATCGCGAGTTCTTGGAAGACGACGCCACGGTCGCGGCCAGGTTTGGTGATCAACTCACCGTTGACCCGGGCCTCGCCGGCGAGCGGTTTAAGAAACCCGGCGAGAATCTTGAGGAGTGTGGTCTTGCCACAACCCGACGGGCCCACCACAGTGATGAACTCGCCGGGTTGAATTGCAAGATTGATGTCATCGAGAGCATGGACCGTCGAACCACTTTGTGGATCGATGAACCAGTGGCTGAGCCCGTTGACCGTGAGGGTGGCCGAGGCCGCTGACGCGGCCCCGGCGTTACCGTCAGACAATGTTCTTCCTCAGCCTTCTTCGTAGCCGGTGCAGCCCTCAACGTTCTCAGGCAGCGGTGGCAGGTCGGCCACCCACTCTGGGTGTTCTTCGATGACGCTGTCGAGGATTGAGCTGTCGAGCAGGTCGTCTGCGGTGAACGGCACGTCGGCCTCCACGAGTCCTGCGGCAACCAGCTGCGCAGCGGTTGTCTCGGCGCCCCATCGGGTGCAGATCGAGATACGAGGATCGTAGACGTTGCGCTTCATTGCTTCGATCGCATCCTCTTCGGTTACGCCGTCGACAAAGCTGAGCACGACCGGTGCTGCTGAATCGGGATCTTGGCGGATCAAGAAGGTGGCTTCGACGATGCCTTCGATGAAGGCTTTGAACACGTCGGAGTTGGCTTCCATCTGACCGTCGACTGCTCCGAGCCCGATTGTGCTGAGCACGAGGTCTTCACCAGGGGACATGTCGATGCCGTTGTCGCCGAGTTGGCGAAGCGCCGAGGTGCGGAAGGGGTCCCACGGAACAACAACGTCGACGTCGCCGTTCACGATGGCGGTCAACATATCGGGCGCACCCATGGCAACGATCTCGATGGAGTCCATGGAGATTCCCTCTCGCAACATCCACTCGGTCAGGTATGCATTTGGCGTTCCGCCGCCGGTCACACCGACCTTCTTGCCAATGATGCTCTGTGGGTCATCGGTCAGGCCGCTGTCGACACGGCCGATGATGCTGATCCAGTCGACGTACTTCGCGTTGGTTGCATCGTTGTTATATGGAGCGACGAGCTTGGTCAACAGTCCACCAGCACGTTGTGGGGCAATACCGGTTCCGCCGTTGACGCCGCCAAACTCTGCTTGACCTGATTGCAGACCGGCAGCGATGTCGGCTCCGGAACCAAGCGTCTGGAGATCGACGTTGAGGCCACGATCGGCCCACAGGCCGAAGTCGGCGGCAACAAACGCAGGCAGGTGCGCCATGTTGTTGACGACGAGCATCGTCACGTCCTGGAACTCCATGGGCTCTTCAGGCGCGTCGGTTTCTGTCGGTGCCTCGGTTTCTGTCGGTGCCTCCGTATCTGTCGGTGCATCTGTTTCGGCTGGTGCATCGTCGGGCGCCGCCGTCGTCGTCGCGCTATCTGTCGCGGTTGTGTCGTCAGAGCTACATGCAGTAGCCACCAACGCAAGCGCAAAGAGCGCCACGAGCAGTCGTCGAATCATAAAAGTTTCCCCTTGTTGTTGGCGGTGAACCCTCGATGGTCACCCACCAAGTTTCAGCCGATTGTGCACAATATAGGATGGAGGTGTCCGCTGTCACGTCGCGCAAGAAATTAGCCCGGCTAGAGCATCAAACGTTCTTCATATTCGACCCGCGATAGGACCTCCGCTTCGCCGTCGGTGATGAGCACCATGTCTTCGATGCGAACACCGCCGCCACCTCGGACGTCGGGTACCCAGACGAGCGGCTCGACCGCAAACACCATGCCGGGTTTGAACTCGACTCCTGTCGCCCCAGGCAACGTCTCTCCGATGTACGGAGGTTCGTTTGCTCCAATGCCGATGCCATGTCCGATGAAAAGGCTGAACATGTGCTCGGCCAAGCCATAATCGCCGACCTTGTTAATGATCGCATCGGCGACGTCGATGTTCGTGAAGCCCGGCTTCATCTTCTCGATTCCTGCCATCAACCCTTCGTACACGGCGGTGTAGATGGTTTTTTGTTGCTTCGACGCTTTGCCGATGATGGTCGTACGGCCAATGTCGGCGAAATAGCCGTTCCACATGGCGCCGATGTCGATGAAACACAGATCGGAGTTGCGCGCCAGCTTGTCGGTCGCGAGGCGGTGCGGTGGCGACATGTGTTCGCCGGTCGCAACGAATGGTGTGACCACGTGGGCCATTTCGCCTCCGAGATGGAACAGCGTCTGCATGGCATCGCCGGCGATCTCGAGTTCGCGGCGGCCGGCGCGCGTCGAATCGAGTGCACGTTGGGTGACCGCGTCACCAATCGCGCAGGACTCGTGGAGGATCTGAATCTCGACATCGGACTTGATGAGGCGCGCGGCCTGCATGACCACGTCGCCATCGATGAGTTCGACGTGGGGAAGGTGCTTGCGAAGAGCATCGATGAAGGAGATGTTCGCAGCATCGACACCGAGGCGACCACTGTCGAGATTTCGGTTCTTGAGGATGGGCTTCAAGATGTCGCTGACGAACCCGTCGACGAGCTCGGCCTGTTCCATGATCGGGATCGCATGGGATTCTCCAATCCACGACATTCCCATACGGGCCTTGTCGAGTTCGCCGCCTGAGCACAACAACACCGGATCGCCGTCAGGCTGAAGGAGGGCACCGTTGAGCGACATGGTTTTGCCAGCAATCAGCTGTGCACGCAGCGACGTCAGGTACCGAACGTTCTCGTCTTTCCAGACGAGAAGGCCGTCGACGTTTGCCTCACGCATCTCTCGTTGGGCGTTCTCGACTCGTTCTCGGCGCATACGTGGAAGGTCGTAGCGATCCTCCCAGTCGACGGCAAATGGACCTTTGGCATATCCGGGCATCTTGTTCCTCACCTCATCGAAGGATCATATATTGTGTACGATAACCCCCGTCTCGGCCATCCATGTGTGTGGACTCTGGCCCGACGAGACATTTCGAGGAGGATTTTCGAATGCCATTATCAGCGATTGACGTTGCGCTCGTCACCGGAGCGTCCAGCGGAATCGGGGAAGCGACCGTCGTCGCGTTGCGTGAGCGTGGCGTCGAGGTGCACGCCGCAGCCCGCCGGCTCGACCGCCTCGAGGACCTCGCCGAACGCACCGGTTGCATCCCACTCGAACTCGACGTGCGCGATCGTGACGCCGTGAGCGAGATCGGTGCAACGATTCCCTTCGACATATTGGTGAACAACGCCGGGCTCGGACGTGCCCTGGGTTCGATCTGGACCGCAGAGATCGCGGACATCGAAATGACGATCGACACCAACGTCACCTCGGCAATTCACATGATCCGCGCGGTCCTCCCGGGCATGATCGAACGGGGAAAGGGCCACATCGTGAACATGAGCTCGGTCCTCGCCCTCTACCCGGCACCCGCAGCGCTCTACGGCGCGACCAAAGGTGCCATTCACAAGTTGAGTCGCGACCTGCGCCAGGAGCTCCAGGGAACAGGTATCCGTGTCACCGAGATCAACCCCGGTCGCGTCACGACCGAGTTCTACACTCGGGCCATCGACGATCCAGACGCCCTCGCCAAGACCACCGACACCGGTATCGAAGAGGTGACGGCCGCCGACGTTGCCGCATCCATAGTGCACGTCGTCGACGCCCCGTGGCGCGTCAACATCAGCCAACTGGAAATCGTTCCGACCGAACAGACCTACGGTGGGTCACAATTTGTGCCATTCGCCGGTCGAGCGTAAGGAGACACGCACCATGTCAAAACCAGTGGTAGTCGTCACCGACTACGTCTTTCCAAATCTCGAACCGACCGAGCGGATCATGGCCGAACTCGGAGCAGAGCTTCGAGTGGCAAAGTCGCGCGAGACCGAGGACGTCCTCGCCGTCTCTCGCGACGCCGACGGAATCATCAGCTGTTATTCCGACATGAATGCCGAAGTCATCGCGCAGCTCGACAAGTGCAAGGTGATTGCTCGCACCGGAACCGGCTACAACAACATCGACGTCGATGCCGCAACCAAAGCCGGCATGTATGTCACGAACGTCCGTGCATATTGCGATGACGAAGTGTCCGATCACGCGATGGCTCTTCTTCTCACGATCGTTCGAAAGACAGCGTTTCTCAACAACGAGGTGCACGCTGGTCGCTGGGACGAATCGTCGGCCAAACCTCTTCACCGCATCCGCGGCAAAGTTTTGGGCCTCGCCGGATTCGGGAACATCCCTCGCCAGGTCGCCGCCAAGGCCCAGGGGTTCGGTATCGACGTGATCGCCTACGATCCGTTTGTCGACGACGAGACGTATGCCTCGCTCGGCGTTCGTGGAGTTTCCGTCGATGAGATGTTCGAGCAGGCCGACTACTTCTCGGTCCACGCACCGTTGAACGACGAGACACGAAATATGTTCAACGCCGATGCCTTCAACCGGATGAAACCGGGCGCGTACATCGTGAACACCGCGCGCGGTCCGCTCATCGATATCGAGGCGCTCGCCGATGCCCTCGACTCGGGCCAGGTTGCCGGCGCTGGGCTCGACGTGTTGCCCGAAGAGCCTCCATCGCCAGACCTGCGCCTCATCGGACGCGACAATGTGATCCTCACCCCGCACGTTGGCTTCTATTCAGAGGACTCGGTCGTCGACCTTCAGACGCTCACCGCCCAACAAGTGGCCTCGGTGATCCGCGGCGAGAAACCAGAGTTCGCCGTGAATGCCGCGGCCCTCGGCAGGTAGCGCCAGCGGTCAATCAGCGGCGCCAGAGCCAGCGACGAAAGAACCCGATCGGAGTTGGTGGGACACACCGTCGGCGGCGATCTCGTGACCTCCGAGGTACGTTGCGACCATTCGACCACGAAGCTCGCGCCCGCTGAAGGGGCTCCAGCCTGCCTTTGAGTGCATGTCGCTGTCGGCCACCATCCACGACCCTGTGGGATCCACGAGGACGAAGTCGGCATCACTCCCAACATCGAGCGAACCCTTTCGCGGGTGGAGTCGATACCGCTTCGCTGGTGCTTCGCTGTAGAGCCGAGCGACGTCGGAAAGCCCGATCTTGCCGGTGAGCGCCGCATCGATGAGGAAGGGGAAGGTGGTGTCGAGCCCGGGCAATCCGAATGGGGAAACCCAGATGTCACCCGTTTTCTGGTCCTTGGTCGACGGCGCGTGATCGGTCGAGAAATGTGTGTAGACGCCAGTGCGCACCAACTCCCACATCTCGGCTTCGTCCTCGTCGCTTCGCAGGCGCGCCGGGGGAGTGAACTTTCGAAGGGCACCGTGGTCGTGGACCTCGTCCTCTCGCAGCGTGAAATACTGCGGACACGCCTCGGCAGCGAGATCCCCTCCCCGGCGACGTGCGTCGGCGACCACCGCAGCCACCGCTGGGCTGCTCACGTGTGCGATCGTTGCGTGCGCTCCGGTGACGGCAACCAAAGACGCGGTCGCGGCGGTTGCTGCAATCTCCGCCTCGCGACTGCGCCACTCGATGAGGATGCCGTTATCGGTGCGGCCGCTCTCTTTCAAAGCCTTTTCTGCTGCAGCGGTGATCGACTCGTCCTCGCAGTGGATGAGGGTCGATGCATCGACCGCAGCGATCGCCCGAAGTGCAGCGAGCATGTTCGACGCATCGAGGCCCGGGACGCCGTGGGTCGTACACGTGAAGATCTTGAAGAATGCCACTCCCTCACGCCACAACCCGGCGATCTGGTCGACGCGATCTGGCCAGGTGTGTGCAGCGAGCGCGTAGTCGACGTTCGCCCGGCCAACGAGATGAGACTTCTTCTCGAGCAGATCGCCAACCTCGCGGATCGGGTGCCCGTGGGTGTGTTCGATGATCGTCGTCACGCCCCGCGAGGCCGCCGCTGCAGTTCCCGACGGAAAGTCCTCACGTGACGGATCGCCGGGCTCCATGAGGTGGACGTGCGTGTCGACGCCGCCCGGAAAGATCAGCAGGTCGGTCGCATCGATCGTTTGATCGGCTGGTGGAAGATCGAGTCCCACGGCTTCGACCCTCCCGTCGACGATTCGCAGGTCGGCGCGGACTTGACCTGAGCCGCTGACGACGGTGCCGCCGTGCACCAGGGTGCTGACTGTCATGAGATGTTCCCTCGAGTTTCTCCGATGACGGATATGAGCCACAGTATTGCGATCGCGGCGATCAATGCGAGTGTTATTGCTGCAGTCCCCAATGAAAACGATGCAGCGACGAACCCGACGACGATCGGACCGACAACACGACCGAGATCCCCGATTGCAGCGAAGCCAGCAAGAAACTCCGATGTGGCATCAGCGGGAGCGACGTCACTCCCGAGCGTGAGCAACGATCCTGAGCTCATCCCGTTGCCGATGCCAATGAGCACCCCCGCCAACACGACGCCAAGGAGCGAATCGTCGAACCACGCGAAACCGAGCGAGACCAAACCGACCGCCACCAGGCTGAAGGCAGGAACCATTCCCCAAAGGCGCCCGAAACGGTCCATGAGGATGCCCGAGACGGGAACCAGCAGCAGATCGGCGGCAGCACTGATGGCGACGAGGGCACCGACTGCTGTTGCCGACAGCTCGAGATCTTCGCCGATTAACGGCATCACCGTTTGTCGTCCCTCTCTCACGGTGACGATCAACAAGGGGACGACGGCTGCTCGAGCGAGGAGCGCCCGGTGTCTTCGCAAACTCCCGAGGGTGCGTCGTCGCGTCGTCGGTGCGTCGAACCCCGCTCGAATCTTGGCAGAGTCTGCGGCACTGCGAACCAGCGCTAGGAGGCCAACGGTGGTCACTGCGCCGGAGATGAGGAACGTCGTGGAAAATCCGACCAGATCGACCAAGACGCCACCGACCAGCGGCCCCACGAAGAGCCCGAATCGCGTCGACCCGCCGACCAGTGCAAGTGCTCGGCCACGCATACCCGAATCGATTCGACGGGTCACCCACGTCTGGCTCGACAGGCGCATTCCGGAAATCCCCGCTCCAAAGATCGTTCGAAGAACGATGAGGGCAATCGCGGCGTTTGTGACGCCGAGAAGCGCCGTGGAAGCGCCCACCGCAGTGAGCGCTCCAAGCATCACCCGAGTTTCACCGTGGCGCGCTATCAGCGCCCCGATTGGCAGACCGCCGAGACCCGCTCCGATTCCGGCTGCCCCGAGCACCACACCGATCAGGGCAACCGAGATTCCTTCATCTGTCAGGTATAGCGGCAGAACGGGGACGAGCATCCCCCACGCAAGCGTCCCTGAAAAGAACGGCAGATAAACCGGTTGGATCAGGTTTCGAAGCGGATGCCCGTCATGGTTCAGGAGTCGCCTCTATCCCTGACCATGTCGAGGGCGACATCGACGATCATGTCTTCTTGGCCACCGACCATACGTCGTGCACCAAGCTCCATGAGGATGTCGCGCGTGTCGAGGTCGTAGAGTTCTGCAGCCTTTTCGGCGTGGCGGAGGAAGCTCGAGTACACACCTGCATACCCCAAGCTGAGCGTCTCCTTGTCGACTCGGACCGGGCGGTCCTGCAGGGGACGAACGAGGTCTTCGGCGGCATCCATCAACATGTTGACGTCGCAGTC
>RCMY010002329.1_pt1 | contig 26663 bp, 25 predicted proteins | sample 2041341 | NCBI WGS metagenome assembly RCMY01 (sample SAMN09708234, study PRJNA481090) | Marine sediment metagenome, whole genome shotgun sequencing project.
CCCCGAGGAGATCATCGACCCGGAGCGGGCCGAGAACGAAGAAGGTGAAATGTACAGCGCGGCCGTCGAAGAGCTCGGCCTGCTCAAAGCTGTCGGCGCCGAGTACGACGAAGAGACGTTTCTTGCCGGCGTGACCACCCCGGTCTTCTTCGGTTCGGCGTTGACGAACTTCGGGGTCCGACTCCTTCTCGATGCGGTCGTCGACCTGACCCCGTCGCCCATCCCCAAAGCCGACATCGACGGAAACAATCGTCGGCTCGACGCACCCTTTTCTGGGTTCGTGTTCAAGGTGCAAGCCAACATGGACAAGGCCCATCGCGATCGCACCGCATTCTTTCGGGTGTGTTCGGGTCGTTTCGAACGGGGCATGGTCGTCACCCACGAAGGCTCGAACAAGCCGCTCGCCACGAAATACGCCCACACCGCGTTCGGCACCGATCGCGAAACCCTCGACGAAGCATGGCCCGGCGACATCGTCGGTCTGGTCAACGCAAACGAAGTCCGAATCGGCGACACCTTGTGGCAAGACGAGCGGGTGGTCTTCCCCCCGATCCCCGCGTTTGCTCCACAACACTTCGCCATCGCACGGGTCACCGACACAAGCCGCTTCAAACAATTCCGCAAAGGTGTGTCCCAGCTCGACGAAGAGGGCGTCGTGCAGGTGCTGCGCCACCCCGATATCGGCGATCAGGCGCCCGTCCTCGCCGCCGTCGGCCCAATGCAATTCGAGGTTGCCACGCATCGTCTCGAGAACGAGTTCGGCGCCCCCGTCGAGCTGTCGATGACCAACTACTCCGTGGCCCGAGTGACCAACGAGGAATCGACGGGCGAGCTTCGTGCGATGCAAGGCGTCGACGTGCTCGAACGTTCTGACGGCACCCTGCTCGCCCTTTTCGAGAGCCCGTACTGGCTTGCTCGCCTCGTCGGCGAACGACCAGAACTGATGCTCGAGAAGCTCGTCGCCGGAGCAAGCTGACTCCTTCTCGACACTTCCGGTCGAGATCCGCGTCAACCCTCATGGTCGCTTCGCGAGCTTCGCTCCCCTCACCCCGGACACTTCCGGTCGAGATCCCCACTTCGCTCGACACACCGGCGAAGTCACGGTTACCGGGCGGTAGGCTCGGCGTGGATCTTTCTGCATAAGGAGCACACATCATGAGCCGTTTGGTTGAAGGCCGCGTCGCCATCGTCACCGGAGCCGGTCGAGGTATCGGTCGCGAGCACGCAATCTCGCTCGCAAACAAGGGAGCAAAGGTCGTGGTCAACGACCTCGGCGGAGACGTGAACGGCGAAGGTGGCGACGTGTCACCCGCACAGTCCGTCGTCGACGAGATCGTGGCACTCGGTGGCGAGGCCGTCGTCAACGGGTCGAACGTTGCCGACTTCGGGCAGGCCGAAGCGATGATCAAGCAGGCGATCGAGACCTTCGGTGGACTCGACATCTTGATCAACAACGCCGGCATCTTGCGTGACCGCATGATCTTCAAGATGGAAGAGTCCGATTGGGACGCGGTCATCGCCGTGCACCTCAAGGGCACTTTTGCTCCCACACACCACGCAGCCAAGTATTGGCGCGAGCAGAGCAAGGCCGGCAACCAGCCCGACGCTCGAGTGATCAACACGTCATCGCCGTCGGGTATCTACGGCAACGTCGGCCAGTCGAACTATGGAGCCGCCAAGGCAGGCATTGCATCGTTCACCACCATCGTGGCGATGGAACTTGCGAACTACGGCGTCACTTGCAACGCAATCGCTCCGGCCGCGTACACCCGCATGACCAAGGACCTCCCCGGGTTCTCCGAGCTGACAGAAGAGCAGATCGGCGGCATGGACCCGCGCTGGATCGCGAACGTTGCCTGCTGGTTGGCATCGGCCGAGTCGGCAAGCATCACGGGCCGCGTTTTCGACGTCGTCGGTGACCGGGTCGGTGTTGCAGAGGGCTGGGTTCTCGGCCCACAGGGCTCACAGACCGACGAACCCGACGGTCTCGGCGACGTCATGAAGAAGATCTGCAACGAGGCCCGCCTCAACTCGAACATGTTCGGCACCCCACAAGAAGGCAACGGCCGCCCGAACCACGATAATTAGCCGCAGGCGAAATCCGGGCGCATAGCGCCCTCGATTCGCGCTGCGGATGATGACCCATTTTCGCCCGACCGGCACAGCCGGATCGGGCTGCCACGAACCCCAACTCCCAATACCTACAAATCCAGATGAGTTCGAAGCTGCGAAGCCGGTTCGAACGGACACGCGCATGCGTCCCGCAGGTCGGTCGAGGAGGCGCTAGCCGACGGATCCGCCCCGCGGCGAAGAACAGCGAAGCGGAGCGGAACCCTGAGGGCGAAGGTCGATCACGGGGCCGTGAGAGAGCCGTACGGCCCTTCGGCGGGCCGAGCTAGTTGAAGCTCGCAGAACCGGCGGGGGCCAGGACGACCCAGGTTTGTCCTGGGGCGAGGGTGGTTCGCGTGCCGTTGCCATCGGTGAGCGTGTACGGCTCGTGCCCCTTGGCGCGTGTCCAATTACCTTGGGTCACCGTGCCATCTCGGAACATCCACGCGCTCCCCGAACCGATCGTCTGGGCATCAACCGATGCGGAGTCGATCGCGCTCGGCACATACGGCACGAAAAGCACGACAACGTTCGTCGGCGCAATCGGTGCACCCGTTCGAGTGGTGTGTGCATACCCGTCTTGCGAACGCGTCCAACCCGATCCGTTCCAGTCGAAGCGGTAGGGCGATCGGGCCTGCATCGAAACCGAGCTCGCAGCCTGTGCGGTTGTCGAACTCGCGGCTCCGTAGGTGAAGATAGGTGTCGGGTTCCCGCCACCTCCACATGCGCCCAAACTCTCGGGATCGACGAAAAGGTTGTCCGGAGCCGAGTATCGGCCATCGCGTGCGAACGGAGCTGAATCGGTGTTCACATACGGAACGAGTAGCCCGTTGTCTGCAGCGAACTTGAGCTGCGCGGCCACTCCGGCGTTGCTTCCCGAGTAAGCGAACACCGGGCGATTCAGATTCTGAGTGATCTGAATGTCGGTGGTTCGACCCGAGCGAACAGGCCCGACGTTGGCCGGCAATGACGAGTGAAACACCGCAGCGAAACGAGTTGCCGATGCCTCGATGCGCTCTTCGAAGACGATGTCGGCCTGGTCGATTCCGATGAGTGCAGCGCGACTCTTCGAGCTGTTGTTCGAGACCTTGACGATCACCGCAGGCATGTTCGACGGAATGGATGCCGACTTGCCGGTGAACGGCGCTGTCCGTGTCGACGGAGCACCGAGGCTCGCTGCACACGTCGGACGCGGGATCCGGACCGGCGCCGGGCTGGGAGCTGCAGCGGCGGTCGTGACAGCACCGGTGTCGGCGGCGGCATCGGTCGCATCGTCCGTCTCGCGCCAGCGCCAGCGATTGGAGATTCCGTCATCGATTTCGGCACGCGTCCACGATGATTCTCCGACCACCGAGACTGTCTCGGCATCTGGTTTTTCGGCCGCCGTCGTCGTGCTGGGCGCCACCGTGGTCGTCGGACTCGTCAGCGCCTCGGCCGAGACCTGGTCGGCCGGGTTGTCAGTGATGATGATCCAGGCAACGAGCAACGCGGCAACGACAGCGGCCGCTGCTCCCGCGCGAAGACCTAGACCAAACATTTTTTCACCATCAGTATTCATCGGCACCAGCATCGACTATGAGAGAACATGACTGGCGCCGATGGACGCTGGTACTCATCGGGAAGTTTCGCCAATGATCGCGGTGATCGCTTTGAGGTACTGCCCTTGCGGGAAACCGATTGGGTGGTCGAGCGCATGGCCGGTGATCTGGATCTCGTGCATGGGGCGTGCCTGACCTCGCGCCGCGGACTGGACCGTCGAGACCAAGTCGTCCTCGGTCACCCGTGACGAACACGACGATTGAAGCAGTCGGCCTCCAGGCCTGACGAGTGGAAGGCCGAGTTCGGTCAGTTTTCGATACGCACGAATCGCCCCATCTCTCTCCGATGTCTTCGACGCGAAAGACGGCGGGTCGATGATCACGATGTCGTACTGCTGCGCGCGGTGGACGAGACGATCCATCACCTCGAAGGCATCACCAACGGTGGTCTCGTGTCTGGCCGAACTCACCGCAGCGGCGTTGTGCACCATGTTTCTCTTGGCGGTGGCAATGGCGGGTTCGGCGATGTCGACACTGTGCACGTGAGATGCTCCGCCGGCCGCAGCGTGCACGGAGAATCCGCCGGTGCACGAAAAAACGTCGAGCACACGAGCATCCTGGGCGACCAATCGGATGAGCTGACGATTGTCTCGTTGATCGAGGAAGTGGCCGGTCTTTTGTCCACGGACGACGTCTGCCTCGAACGTCAATCCGTTTTCGGTGAACAGGACCGGGTCGTCCGATGCCTCCCCGAAAACGGTCATGCCATCGTGGAGACCCGCTGCCTTCACTGCGCGTTCGGACGAAGCGAGCCGGCCAAATCGCATAACGATGCGTTCGACGTCGAGGGTTTCTCGCACCGCTTCGAGGATCGAATTGAGATGGGGCAACCAGGCTGGCGAGTAGACCTTGCACACAACCGTGGTGTCGTAGCGGTCGATGACCAACCCCCCGGTGCCATCGTTTTCACCGTGCAACAGACGCCAGCCAGTGGTCCCTTGCGCTGCCAACGTATGTCGGGCACGAGCAGCGCGTTTGACGACGTTGGCCCAATGCTGGTCGTCGATCGCCTTGGGTTTTCCTGCGTGTAGCACCCGTATGCGAATCGGCGATGAGGGGTCCCACAGTCCAATTGCCGCAAACTGTCGATCCTTGTTGAAGATCACGGCAAGCGATCCCGCAGGCGCTGACGCATTGGAAACCGACGTCACGGCTTCGGCATACACCCATGGATGCCCGCCTCTGACCTGTCGGAGCGCGTCGGGTGTCAGACGGACCGCCAAACGACGCTCGGGAACAGCAGGCAAACCAGGAATCACCGCACCAGTGTGCCAACGATCGGTCTCGATGTTCGCCGAAGGTCAAAACGCACAACGCCCCGCCCGCTGGGACGTTCGGCCGGAAGTGTCTAACCCCCACCCGATGTTCGCCGAAGGCGAACTCGGTAAGTGAGGAAGCGCCTCAGCGCTGACGAACGACGTGGAGCCTGGGAGAATCGAACTCCCGACATCTTGCTTGCAAAGCAAGCGCTCTACCAACTGAGCTAAGGCCCCGAACAGCGGCTAATTGTACCGGGAAATCCAAGAGTGCGACCGTTCGTCGGCAATGCTGAGGATGTGAACATCTGCGAACACTCCAGGCAATGAGACCATCGCGACTGCCCCGGTGGGTTTCTATGGGTAAGTCCCAGGAGGCGCCATGACCGACACGATCACACCCGAGGGAGCTGATCAGCTCGACTCCCCCGCTTCGGCTGCACGAGTGGCCGTCGAAAAACACCCGAGGGCGATTCGGTGGATGCACTGGCTGAACTTTCCGATTCTGACCGTGATGATCTGGAGTGGCCTTCGCATCTACTGGTCGTTCGACATCTCACGGGTTCCCCCAATTCGTTTCGGTGAAGACACGTTCTTTCCCGATGGGTTCTACGAGGTCTTGCAGCTGGACAAAAAGCTCGCACGGGGCATGGCTTTTCACTTCTCATTCGGATGGCTCTTTCTGCTCAACGGGCTCGTCTACGTCGTGTATCTCGCCGTGAGCCGAGAATGGAAACACCTGGTTCCACGCCGCGCCGACCTGAAGAAAATTCCGGCAGTCCTGCTTCACGACATCGGGCTGCGAAAAGAAGCCCCCGAGCAGGGCCAGTACAACGTGATGCAGCAACTGGCGTACAGCCTCGTGATCGTGATGGGGTTCGTGGCGCTTGCGACAGGTTTTGCGATCTACAAACCCGTCCAGCTCGGATGGTTGACCGCACTGTTCGGCGGCTACACGTCGGCGCGTCTGATTCACTTCATCGTGTCCATGTCGTTCGTCGCCTTCTTCGTCGTACACATCGTCCAAGTCGTGCGCGCTGGTTTCGGAAACTTCTGGTCGATGATCACCGGCTACGAGCTCGAACCGGTCGTTACCGATCGTCCCGAATCGCCTGGCGAGATGGAGGTCGTCGATGTCTGAGCGAAAAACTCTCACCGAAGCCGAATTCAAGACTCGGTCGCGCCGCTCGTTTCTCACGGGCGTCGCAGGGATAGCCGCTGGGTATGGCGGCTGGTGTTACATCCAAGGCGACGAGGCGGTTGATCGCATACCCGGCGTCTTGCGTTCAGGGCACGAACGGAACGCATCGATCTGGCGGACGTTGTACGACGGCGACCGTCTCGCAAAGACCTTCGACCCGAACAGGGCCGACGAGCTGCGGATCAACGGCCGGAAGGGCCTCGACAACGAGATCGACCTTTCGCAGTGGACGATGGACATCGTCGGCAGATCAGGAGCCGTGGTCGGCAACCACGAAATCGCTGACATTCACGCACTCCCCTTCACCGAGATGACCGTTGAACACAAATGTGTCGAGGGCTGGTCGACGATCGTCACCTGGGGAGGCACGGCCTTTGCGAATCTTGCAGCGATGTACGCCGACGATGCCGAGGCACCAATCGTTGATCTGTCGACTCCTGACAGCAAGTACTACGTCAGTCTCGACCGTGACTCGATGATGCATCCGCAGACATTGCTCGCGTGGGAACTGAACGGCGAACCGCTGACCCAACTCCATGGAGCGCCCCTCCGTCTCGTCACACCGCTCAAGTACGGGATCAAACAACTCAAACGAATCGGCACGATCTCGTTCGCCGATGAACGCGGCCCCGACTATTGGAACGAGCGAGGGTACGACTGGTATTCGGGACTGTGAGCGCCGCGAGCGTGTTTACACTCGACACATGATCTTCGGGCTGATTTTCGGCGCATCGTTCGTTCAGCTGCTGATCGCCATCGCGTTTGGGTACCTGATCATTCGGTCCGGCCTGGCGATCTTGCGGGCCATGGCCGCCCCGATACCCGAACCCGCTCCGGCAGGAGAGCTGCGCAAGGTCAAGATTCAGTTTCGATGCCTGTCGTGTGGCACCGAGGTCCGCATGACCGCGTCGATTGACGAGGACCCCGAGCCACCGCGCCATTGCATGCAGGAAATGGATCTCGTCGCGCCGATCGAGTGACAAACTCCGGAGATATCTCCGAGTTGGCTCCGTCTATCCACAGTCAACGTGTGGCGATGGAGGTTTTCCACTGTTTGTGTCCCACATTGTGGAACACCACGAACAACATGAGCAACAGGGTGCACATCAACAGCCTCCGCCACTTCAGAAACGACCAAATATCAACGATCAGCGGTCGTGCTTCCCCCGACTCACACACTTTCCACGGTCGCAGACTGCCCTGTGGGAAACGTTGTGGATGTTGTGGATTACCCTTGAAAAGCCAACGATGAGACCCCGGTTATCCACAGCCTGTGTGTAACTCTGGGGAAATTACACAGACGTAACTTCGTTCAGCGCAAACGAGTCGCCGTGACAATGCCGCCCAGGATAAAACCGAGGCCGAGCAACGTGAAACCGTTGTGTGTTTCACCGCCGGGTACAAGTCCGGTGTAGTTCAAGAAGATCACGATCATTCCAACTGCGAGCAACCCAAACAGCAACCATGTCACCCACGGAGCGCTTGGCCCGTCGTTGTAGTGATGCACGGTTTCGACGGACTTTGCGTTGTGCGGTTGGGTTCCCTTGGGGGTGACACGTCCACCCTGCACCTTACGCTTCTTCGGACTCGACATCTCCCGAGTGTAGACGTTCAGAGGTCTGACCCCGTATTGGTCTCGATCACCTGTCGAAGTCGCGGCAACGGCGGCGCAATGGCTAGCGTTGGACGTTCATGACCGACATCTTGGTGATCGACAACTACGACTCGTTCGTCTACAACCTCGTGCAATACCTGGGTCAACTGGGCGCCAACCCAATCGTGAGACGACACGACGAAATCGACCTGGCTGGCGTCGATGCCATGAACCCTGCGGGTGTGCTGATCAGCCCCGGACCAGGCATCCCCTCCAGCGCAGGCATCTCGAACGCACTCATCGCAGACTCGCCAGGAAAACGTCCGCTCTTCGGTGTGTGCCTCGGCATGCAGTGCATCGGTGAAGTCTTCGGAGGCACCGTCACCCGCGCTCCCGAGGTCATGCACGGGAAGACGTCGATGATCACACACACCAACCTCGGCGTTTTCGCCGGTCTGCCGAATCCCTTCGAGGCGACCCGGTACCACTCGCTCATCGTCGAACGAGACTCGATTCCTGAGACGCTCGAGATCACCGCCGACTCTGCCGATGGGCTCGTCATGGGGCTGCGTCACCGAGAATTCGACATCGAAGGTGTGCAATTTCACCCTGAGTCGATCTTGACAGCGTCGGGTCACGACCTGTTGAACAACTTCCTGCAACGAGCCGCTGCCCGCTGAGGCTTGGACCGAACCGGACGACTAGCCGCCGCCAGCCGTGGTTGTGGTGGGCGCAGCCGTGGTTGTGGTGGGCGCAGCCGTGGTTGTGGTGGGCGCAGCCGTGGTCGTCGTCTCCTCAGGGGGAGGTTCGAGCCCGACGATGATCCTCACGGTCTCGCCCTCACGGAGCTCGATGTTCGCCGGCGGCGTCTGACCGTCTGGGACGACCCGGTTGATCAGGGTTGGGTCGTCGACCTCGATGAAGTCGATCTCCACCTCGAAGCCCGCTGCCATCAATTGTTGACGGGCGGAGTCGGCCAGCAGGCCAACCACCGACGGAACCGCCTTTCTGGCCACACCGCTGGACACGTACACGGTAACGATTTCTTTCCCACGAAGCAGTGAACCGGCCGGCGGTTCGGTGCGCAGTACAAGACCTTCTTCGACCACGGGATCTGGTTCTTCGATCTGCGTGATTCGGAAATCGAGCTCGAACAACCGGTTCAACGCGTCATTCTGTTTCATGCCCGCAAGATCGGGAACGGTTCGTTCGGAGAAGCCGAGCGATACCTGCAGAAAGACCACCGAACCTCGGTCAGCACTGACGCCGGGCAGCGGATCTTGCGAGATGACCTCACCAGGATCGAATATGTCGTTATCGACCTCTTGCACATCGGGTGTGAACCCGAGACGACGAAGCGTCCGCTCGGCTTCTTCACGGGTGAGCTCGACGAGCGCAGGCACCGAAACTTTGCCCTCGGCTTCACTGACCGTGATCTCGACGATCGACTTGAGCGCCACGATGGCGCCGGCAGGTGGATTTTGTTTGAAGACCCGACCCTCCTCGACGTCGTTGTTCGGTTCGGTCAGGATCACCGGCACCAGGTCTTGACTCTCGATGAGGCTGACGGCCTGATCGCGATCCAAGTTCACGAAACTCGACAGCGTCACGGTCTCTTCGGTGTCGTCGACTGGAAGCTGCTGTTCGTCGGGATTCAACACATCGAGGAAGGCGCGGGCGAGGAAACCGAGCAAGAGCAACAGGACGCACAACGCCACGAAGAACAACACGTTGCGTTTCCAGGTGTCGTCATTTCGAACCACGACCGGGCGCGAGTCGATGACAGGTTCCGGGGTAGGTGCCGTGGCCACCGCAGCCGCTGGCCCCGCGTGGGGTTGTGCCGGCCGTGCCGCCGGAACAGCGCCCGTGGTCGTCGGGATGATCGTCGTCGCATCTTTGAGCTCTGGGGGCGTCGATCGGCCGGTGACCGGCCGCACAACAGGTGGGGTGGCCGGTCCGGCGGCGGACCCGACCGCAGCCCCCGCAGCGCCCGCAGCCGCCGCAGCTGGTGTTCCCCCAGTGAGGTTGTGCGCACCTGCAAGGTAACGCTTCAGGTCAGCTGCGAAATCGCGCACCGATGGGTACCGGTTGACTGGGCTCTTCGCCAGGCCTTTCAGTGTGATCGCTTCGAGCGATGGTGCGATTTCAACTCCGAGGCGACGTGGCGGCTGCGGAACTTCTTCGACGTGTTTTCGTGCAATCTCGACGGGCGTATCGCCAACGAAGGGTGGTCGGCCAGTCATCATTTCGTACAGGACGACGGCTAACGAGTACACGTCGCTGCGGGGCCCGACCTTTTGGCCCTGTGCTTGTTCGGGCGACAAATACGTTGCCGTTCCCATGACCGTTCCGCCCTCGGCAGTCAGATCGGTCTCGGCACCCTCGTTGAGCGCTTTGGCGATACCGAAGTCGGCGAGTTTGACCTGCCCCTCGGCGGTGATCATGACGTTCCCGGGTTTGACGTCCATGTGGACCATGCCCTGCCGGTGGGCGGCGTCGAGCGCAGCCGCGACATCGACGGCGATCGTCGCCGCACGATCGGGGTGGAGACGACCCTCGCTTCGGAGGATCTCTGCGAGGCTGCGCCCGTTCACGTATTCCATCACGATGAATGGCGCACCGTCTTGTTCGCCTTGGTCGAAAACTCCGACGATATTTTGATGGTTCAGACTTGCCACGAGTTGCGCCTCGCGACGCAAACGTTCGACGAACGCTTGGTCCTCCGACAGTGACGCGTTGAGCACCTTCACGGCAACCGGACGGTTCAGCAGTTGGTCGCGCGCAAGAAAGACATCGGCCGTCCCACCGGTAGCGAGCTGGCGGTGCAGCTCATACCGGCCAGCGAGGACTTCGTAGGGGGCGTCAGACATAACCGGTAAATGCTACAGACACTGACCACAGAACACAGATCAAGGACTTTCTTCGTCTCATCGTCACCGTTGCGCCGCCCACGCTTGGAGCACGGCGAGCGCAACTGGACCGGCGACGCGCCCGCCGGTTTGTTCGCCGATGGCCGGGTCCGCTTCGACGATCACCGCAATCGCGACCGACGGGCGATCGATCTGGGCGCCAGCGAAAGCGATGATCCAGGCGTGCGTTTCCTCGAGTGAAGCGCCGATCTGCGCGGTACCCGTCTTAGCCCCCACGATCAGTCCGGGGAGCGCCAAACCCTGCGCAGTCCCGGACTCGACCACCCCGACCATCGCCTCTCTCATCTCGAGCGACGTGGTTTGTGACATGGCCCGACGCCATGGATCGAGATCGGCCTCGTGCAGCACTGCACCCTCCGAATCGACCACCGTCTTCACGACATGGGGGTTGGGCACCTGGCCGTCATTCGCGATCGCGGCGGCGACGAGCGCCATCTGCAACGGCGTTGCCTTCACCTCGAACTGGCCGACCGCAGCCTGCGCCAGCGACGGCATGTCGTCTGTCAGCGGAACCTCCGGCACTGTGTCGAGTTGGCTCAAAAGGTCGGGTGCTACCTCGACAAACCGGCCGAGATCATTGCCGAAGTCATCGGGCATGATCGACGCTTCGACTCCAGGCAGCTCGATTGGAGGAACCGAACCGAACCCGAAATCGCGCGCGGTCTCGACCAGTGCATCGGCCCCGAGCAGTTCGACGGCGAGCTGCGCAGTACCCGCATTACACGAGCGTCGGATCAGATCACGAAGTGAACCTCCGCACTGTCCGCTCTCGAAGTTCGACAACGGGTTGTTCGTCAGCGGTGGTGTGTAGCTGTTGGTTGTCGCAAAGATCGGCGAATCGAGCTCGACAACTCCAGCTTCGAGCGCAGCGGTTGCGGTCACCACTTTGAAGGTGGACCCTGGAAAGAACAGCTCGCGAGTCGTCCGTGGGAGCATTGGGTTGAGCGGGTCGGCGAGAAGGATCGAACGCGCGATTCGGGCCTCGTTCGAGTTGATCGACGCGAGGGGATTCGGGTCGTACGTGGGCCACGACCACAACGACAAGATCGCGCCCGACTGCGGGTCGAGGACGACGACTGAGCCGCGCCGTTCGCCGAGTGCATCTTTGGCTGCGGTCTGAATTTCGACGGAAAGCGTCGTCGCGACGTCGGCGGTGGTCGAGGCACCTCCGAGCAGCTCGCGCAAACCATCTTCGAGCTGGTTTCGTTCGCCTCGCAGCTCGTCGTCCCACGTTTGCTCGAGTCCATCAGACCCGCTGTCGAACGAGAAGAAGCCGGTGACTTCGGCGAACAACTCTCCCGTCGGATACTCGCGACGCCGTGCGAAGGCACCATCATCGAGCTCGACCGAACGCGCCAGAACGGTGCCGTCTGCGGCTCGGATCTCGCCCCGGGGGGCGCCGAAATCGGCGACGAGCGGGCGGCTGTTCGATGGGTGTGTCGTCAAACCCTCTGCGCTGAAGAACTGCAGGTTGTTCAACTGCGCGAACAAGACGAGATACGCGGCCATGAGCCCAATTCCGAGGCGGTAGATCTGCTTGTTCACAGACGCGCCGTACTGAGGGCCGAGAATTCGGTCGTCGTCAGGCCGCTGTCGGGCCGGGTTGCACCGTCATGGGAGATGCGCAACAGCAAGGCCACGAGCACCCAGTTGGAGACCAAGGACGAACCGCCGTAGCTGACGAAGGGCAAGGTGATCCCAGTGAGCGGCACGATCCGGATGACGCCTCCGATGATGATGAACGCCTGCATTCCGAGCAACGCCGAAAGCGCCGTCGCCAACAGCTTTCCGAACGAGTCGCGGGTTCCGATGGCGATTCGCAGACCGGCCAGGACGATGGTGATGAAGGCGATGAGAATGCCGACCGACCCGACCAGCCCGAGCTCTTCACCTATCGCGGCAAAGATGAAGTCCGACTCGACCAGGGGAATTCGATACGGCTCGCCGCGACCAGGTCCTGCCCCGGTCAGACCACCGTTCGCTAGGGCAAATGTGGCTTCGACGGGCTGGAAACCAACACCGTCGGGATCTGCCCACGGATCGAGCCAGATGTCGAGGCGGTCCTGCACATGTCCGAACTGTTTCGACGCCACCCATCCACCGATCACGAAGAGCCCGATGCCGGTGAGCAGATAGGTGACCCTCGCGGTCGCCACCCACAACATCACCACGACGAGCAAAAAGAGCAGCAATGACGAGCCGAGATCTTTCTCGGCGACCATGACCACGAGTGAGATACCCCAGGCAGCCATCACCGGCGCGAGGTGCTTCGGTTCGGGAAACGTGAACGGACCGACAGAAAGTCTCGCGTCTTGGAGAATCTCGCGTTTCTCGGCCAGATAACTCGCCACAAAGACCGCCAGAGCAAGCTTGGCAAACTCACCTGGTTGAAAGTTGATCGGTCCGAATCGAACCCAGATTCGAGCCGAATTCACCTCTCGACCAATGAACGGTACGAGCGGCAGCACCAACAGGACGATCCCCGTGATCGCAGCGAGGTATCGATACTTGTCGAGCACCTTGATCCGGGGAACGAGAATCAGCGTCGCGGTGAACGCAACGATGCCGACTGCGGTCCACGTTGCCTGTTGACCTGGCAGTGATTCGGCACGGCCGATGTCATTCGCGAGTCGAGCGATGAAGACATACCCAAGACCGTTCAGCAACGCCACAACGGGCAGGATCGTCGGATCGGCAAGTGGCGCAAATCGACGCAGCACAAGGTGTGCCACCAAAAGCAATCCGAGGACCACGCCGAAAAAGGGCAACAAATCAGCAGGGATCGTTGCGGTTCGTCCAAGGCTTGCAAGCGCGTACGCTCCCGCAGTGATGCCGGCGGCGGCCGCAAGCAGGATCAGTTCGTGGTTGCGTCGAGATCGCATGATTCGGCGTCGACAACATCGACGATGAGCACGGTGATGTTGTCTCGTCCGCCGGACTGATTTGCAAGCTCCGTGAGGCGGTTTGCCGCCGCTTCTGGATCGGCAACTTCTGTGAGGACCGAAGCGACCAGGTCGTTGCTCACCTCGTTGACCAACCCGTCCGAGCAGAGCAGATATCGCTGCCCTAGCCGAGCAGGCATCACCCAACTGTCGACGGCCACCGTGGACTCTGCGCCGAGCGCCCGTGTCACGACGTTGCGCTGCGGGTGCCGAGCGGCCTCTTCTTCGGTGAGTTGGCCAGCACGGGTCAGTTCGCCGACGAGGCTGTGATCGACCGACACCTGCGAGAGTTTCTCGTTCTCGAACAGATAGAGGCGGCTGTCGCCAACGTTGACCGCGCCGATCTCGAGTGGTGCATCAGGTTCGGCGATCGGCAGGATTCCCAAGGCAACGATCGTCGTTCCCATTCCGGTGAGATCTGGATCGGCCGCCGCCTGGGCCCGGATCATCTCATTGGCTGCGACGACGGCCTCTTCGAGCTCGGCGATCGAGGCAATCTGCTCGACGACGCGAAAATGGCCTGCGGCGATCTCGGAGGCGACTTCGCCGCCGCGATGACCGCCCATTCCGTCGGCGACCGCGAACAGGTTGCCGTTTGCCATGACCGCGTCCTGGTTGACCTGACGAACCATGCCGACATCGGTGCTGAGGCCCCAGCGAAGTCCTGTTTTGCTCATCGTGAGATCTCTTCCGTCATGAGAACTCCAGCACCGTACTGCCAATCTGTATCCGGTCGCCCGGTCGAAGCACCACAGGAGACACGAGACGCTCGCGATTCACATAGGTTCCGTTGGTCGAGCCGGTGTCTTCGGCGAGGTACTGGCGATCACGCCACACAATGCTGGCATGGAGTTGAGACACATATGTGTCGTCCAACGTCAGCGTGCACGCAGCTGCTCGACCAATCGTCAGTTCGTCGCCGACCGTCATCACCGCACCAGCGAGTTCGGGTGGTTCGAGAATCGTGACTTGTCCTCGCACGACCGGAGGCGCCGACCCGAACCCGGACCGTGTCGGCGCCACAGCTGCGGTGGCAACTGGAGTGCGACGAAGTTGCGAGACGCCCGACCAGATTACCCAGCCAAAGAAGAGGTAAAGAGCCAACAACAGACCGAGTTTGAGAAGGGTCAGGACCGCGTCAGACACGTGTGTCCCCGAACCGAAGCACGTGCCGCACTCGACACCTGATCATGACGCATCAAAGGTGAAGGTCGTCGCACCGATCGTGACGACGTCACCATCGACGAGCAACTGAGCGGTCATGCGAAATCCATTCACCCGTGTCCCATTGGTCGACCCGACATCTTCCACGATCCAACCACGAGCGCTCGGTCGAACCTGTGCATGCACTCGCGAGGCCCGCTCGTCGTCGATCACGATGTCGGAGTCGGGATCACGACCTAGCACGATGCCTTGCGGTCCCGACGGTGCGAGGTCGTACCGATACCCATCGGGGTAGATGAGGGTTCCCGGTGGGACGCCGGCAATCGAATGTTCAGCCGTGGCGAAAACCTCGATCGTGCCGCGTTGGGCCTCGGGGGTGGATGTCAGCGTGACCACAAGGGGACCCTCGAAGCCACACTCGTGGTCACGAGCCTGCTCCCGAGCCATTCCGAGAAGTTCACGTTCGATCTCGGAGGTATTTTTGTCGAGAGCGCTCGCATCGTCGGGATGGATCCGAACTTCGATCTCGTTGGGCATCACCCGAGTACCAGCTGGTCCGCGACGCGTTCCCGCCTCGAGTTCGCGTTCGACTCGTTTGGCAATCTCGAGGCGACTGACCTCGGATCGAAAGACACGACCGAGCACGCCATCGACACCTCGTTCAATTGCCCGTTCGAGATCACGCAGTCCCATCTCATGAACCTACCCGTGCAATCACCTGCAAACCGGTAACTCGGGAGCGCGCCCCAGATCTCAAAAGAAGCGCTAGCCTCATCCTTCGCCTCCTTTGCGCGAGTGGCGGAATTGGCAGACGCGCAGGCTTCAGGTGCCTGTGTCCGAAAGGGCGTGGGGGTTCAAGTCCCCCCTCGCGCACAATTGTGATGTCTCAGGACATCGGAAACCCTCGAACCCCCGGTTCGGGGGTTTCGACGTTTTCCCCGGCGCATGCGTTCTTCGAAGGAAAACGATGCGCACCGCATCAAAATCCTTCGAAAAAGCACGTTTGGGACCATGCAGTTTTGGGACCACGCTGGGACCGACCCCAACTACACAACGTACATAGACGGCAGTTCATACCTCAGCTCCCGCACACCCGCAAAAAGCTGAGGACATGAAGGTCGGCCCGTACTCGCCTTTCAGAAGTTGATTCAGACTCGTTCTGTGCCGAACCACCCGGCCAGAGTCCGAACACGTTCTGTGCGATGCGGGCCGACTCGCGTACGTGCCTGCACGCGCCAAAGCATCGGCCACGGTGCCGTGACCGACCGACGGTTTGGTGTTGGCGAGCCTCAGCCGGTCTGACGAGGCTGGTTCGGCCGACGGGTGCGAGGAACGCCAGCCGCTTTCAAAATGTTTTTCGGTACACCAATCTCGCGCCAGGTCGAATACGAGATTCCCTTGCGATCACCGTATGTGCGAGCGATTGCAACGAACTGTGCTTCGAGTTCGGAGTCGTCTTCGGGCGTGACTTCGAGTGCCTCACGATGGAGGTCTTCGCGGGTCTGAAGAAGTACGAGTCGGTCGATTGCTGATGCCTCTTCAAGTTCTCGATCGATCCGCGCGAGTTCAGCGGCAATCTCGGAAGCCGACCGGCGTCCGCGTTCGATCTTCTTGCGTTCGAGCGAATTCAAATAGGAGTCGACAATCCGGGCCTCTCTCCGCCCTTCAGCCATTGCTGCCTTTTGCGAATTCGAAAGAGTCTTGGGAGCCATGTATCAATTTTCCTTGTTTGGCGTCGTCGCTAGTATAACCATCGCTACTCCACGTGGGGAAACCATCAGCTTTTTCACGCTGTGGAGCAAATTGTTCTTCGCCTACAGTTGTGAGGTACTCAATATGGGTGAACCTATCAAGCTGCGTTGCACTATCGGCGTCACCTACACCAAACTGAGGGTCCCACTAAATTTTAGAGAGGGACCTTGATGGCATTGGGGTACGGAGGTAGTTGGATCGACCGAGTCGCCGACACCGTCGAGTCGACCCCAGGCCTAACGATCGTCGCTGCGCCTCCTGGTTTTGGCGTTTCCATCCTCGCGGAACGGCTGCACAACCGCTCGCAAAAGCAGCGACTCGACCCCGGACCTGGCAGCGGCTGTCGGTACACGGTGATCCGCGAGAAGTCGGGTGTCGACATCGGCGAATCGGCCCGATCTGCCCTCGAAACCGATGCCCGAGTGGTCGTCGCATGTCGATCTATCCCCCACGAACTGCGATCGCGTGAATCCCAACTGGTCGATCATTCGACCATGCGTCTCGAAGAACACGAGGCGCTCGAGCTGGCCAACGAACAGGGTGTCCCCGAGGCAGTCGCTCGCGCTATTTGGGTGTTCACCGGCGGATGGCCCGCCTATTTCTTGTCGTGTGTGCTCGCTGCTAGTGGTGCTCGAATCAATAATGGAACCGAGGCTTACGATCTGCTCCGGACAGGACCCCACCTCGGCAACCTCATTAGCTCGAGCCTCGACGAGCTCGATGACGGCGACCGTCTCATTTTGGGCCGCCTTGCACACTTCGGCCGAATATCCCAGGGCGTTATCTCGTTCACACTTGGCAATGATGGTGCGCAACGGGTGAAGGAAGCGGGCCTCCCCCTCGTCGAAACAAGCCCAGGATGGTTCGAGATTCTCAGCCCCGTCTCGTTGGTGCTGCGATCAGAGACCGAACTCGACGAACAAACCGCCAACGAGCTGGCGCCGACCATCGTTTCCGATGTCGGTGTCGTCGCCGGTGCACGACTGTTCCTCGAGGCCGGTCAACCAGCTGCCGCCGCAACGGCCCTGCGCAGCGTCGCCCTGCATCAACTCGACGAAGGAAGCCAGGAATCGCTTCTTCCCGTCCTGCGAACCGTTCTCGACACCCAAAAGGATGACGGATCACTCGGCCTGCGCCTCGCTCGAGTCCTTCAGAACCACGGCGATCTCGGCTTGCAACGTCGCGCGCTCGTCGACGCCTCGACGTCTGCACGAGATCAACTCCGGCCCGATCTGGCAATCGAAGCCGAGGCCGAGATTCTCCTCCTCGATCTCCAGAGCGCCGAACCCGAAGATGCGATTCTCCGGCACCAAGAACTGGTCGCGGAAGCTCGCGCACATTCGAGTTCACTCGCCCAGATTCGACTTCGCGAAGTCGATGTCTTCCTGTCGACCGAAAGCGGCGAACTCGCCAAGATCTACCGATCGGTCGGACAGCTCGAATCGGTTGCACACGAGTGGGCTGTCGTTGGAGAACCCGCCCGAGCAGCGGCGACGCTTCGGGTGTTGTCGACAACTGCACTCTTCTACCTCGGTCGGTACGCGCATGCGCGAGAAGCTCTGCAGCGGGCTTGCGATCTGTCGAAGGGACAGCCGCAATCGCTGGCGAAATCGATTGCCCTTCTCGCTCGGATGACTGCACTACTCGGCGATGTCGAGGGCTTCGACGAACTGCATCATCGGGCCCAGCAGCTTCAAGAGAGCGCCGGGCTTGCGTGGGTCGACGCCTACCTTGCGTGGTCCGAGATGATCGCCGCGGGGTATCGACAGGACGTCGACGATGTCATTTCCTCACGCCGTCTTGCCGAGTCGCTGCTCGGGGACCTGCTCGAGCACGAAACAGGATCTGTCTTTCGATGTGATGCTGCTGCGGCGCACGCGATGGCAGGCGACATCGAGCACGCAATGGAGCTGCTCGACCAGGCAAAACTTCGAGAGCAACAATCACCGCTCGAAGTCGGATTCGCCGAGATCTTCGTTCGTAGCCGTGCGGGCCTCAGCGCCGAACACCTCGTCGACCAACTGCGCAAGCACAATGACGTGCCAGTCGAGCGAGACTGGCGCATCGATCTCGAGATCGCCCTTGGCCGAGGCGACGACGATATGGTCGCCAAGCTGTCACACGAGGCAAGCCGCCATGGTTTGTCCGAACTCTTCGACGCTATCGTGCGCACCGCGCAGCACGATCGCCACGAACGCACCGTAGAGATCGCGCTCCTGGGGGACTTTTCGATCTGCGTCGACGGCGTGGACCAGATGGTGTCGTCGGGCAAAGCGATCGACCTGATCAAGTTCCTTGCCGTGCGTGCGCGAACCGTGCACGTCGACGTCGTGATCGACCATCTGTGGGGCGACATCTCGACCACCATTGGCGCGCGGCGACTGAAGAATGTTGTGTCCCGAGCTCGCGAAATACTCGGCGCCGATGGCGTCGAGCGCAAAGACCAGTTCATCAACCTCGCCAAGTCGGTGCGAACCGATCTGTCTGCGTTCTACGAAAAGATCGAGACGTTCCGAACACGAGGTGAAGGCTCGGTCGACGCAGCAGTCGCCGTGATCGATGCCTACACAGGGCCACTCCTCGAACTCGACATGTATCAGGACTGGGTAGAACCCGAACGAACATCGTGTGCGAACGCCGCGTCCGACGCTCTCAACACCGTGGTCGCAGCTGGCGCGAGGTCGGCTCGCTGGGCGCTCGATGCGCTGTCGAGAGTCGACCCTGAGGACGACACCGATCTTTTGCTGATCGCATCCCAAGCCGAACGGGAGGGTGACGTACACACTCTCCAGGAGTGCCTCGATCGTGTGGCACGAATCTGTCGACTCGTCGAGGTGGAACTACCCCCCGAGTATCATCGCCTCGCCGCTAGGCGATCTCGCTCAGCAGGACCAAAAGCCGATCGCTCCCTCAAGAACGGTTGAACCCAACGCCGATCCGATTGCTGCGCCAAGAAGTGTGGTTGCAGCGATGGTGAGACCCTTGAACTTGTTCATTTTTGTGCCCTTTGGTTGATCTCCTCGAAGTGAAACAAGGGGTGGTCCCCGCGCGGTGAGTGAAATCACTGGGACCACGAAGGGACCAGCGAACGTTAAGAACTGGCTCGATAGCTGATTGCGGAGACCCTGAACTCAATGGATGAGCTAAAACTGACTGATCAAGGGGGTCCTTTCACGCACCTTGACCAGCTCGTCGACTTCGCAAATACCGCGACGGTCCCATGTCAGTCCGGTCCCAACAGGCTTCTGGATCTGCGGTGCGGGACCGGAACGCTGATCCGTGCATTCGAACCACATGGCTGGGAGGCAGTGGGACTCGACTCCTCGGTGAAGCTCGTGGAAATGGCGCAACGCCTGCAACCGGAATCCATGCGTGCCGAGTTCAGACTCGTCAGTGAAGAGACCGAGATTGATCTACGCGACCAACGATTTCACTTGATCGTTGGATTCGATGATCTTGCGTTGCATTTTCTCGAGCCCGTTCATTTCGAACGATTCGTGAACCTCGCTGCGGACCTTCTCGTTCCCGGGGGACACCTCGTGTTTCAGCTCGAACGCACAACCGCGTTCTCGGCGATCGATGGCAGACTCGAAACGCTTCGAGGAAACGGGTTCGACAAGGCGTGGCGTACAACGCCGGTTGACTTGACCCGCTCCGTTCCTGCCAGAGTCGACCATGGAGGCACACGTGACCTCTTCGTTGCCCGACGCAACGGCTGAGCTCGCCGATGAGGCTGCGAGAGATACGGGCACACCTCGCCAATTTGGGACCTCGACTGGACTAGCGTCCTCGCAGGAGCGTGCCCGAGTTGGGTACCAAAAGCCCACGTCTCAGGAATGGCAAGGCAATGACTGACCACTCGTCTGGCGAGAACAACATCGAGAGCCTCGCCCAACGAGCGAAGGAAGTTCTCGACCGAGTCCGCTCGCACACTGACGACGCCGAACGTCCGTCGGAAAAGGACTTCGCGACAACGAACCGCGCGACGGAACCATCGACCGAACCCGTCGAAACCTCCTTCGAGGATCTCGACACCGCTGATCTGGCAGTCATCGACGAGACCGCCGAGGTCGCCGAGGTCGCTGCCGATGACACCACCGATGAAACCGATGTCACGGCCGATGTCACGGCCGGTGATACCGACGTCGAGACATCGAGTGGATACATCGCCGCGCTGGCGGCCTCCGAAGGTGGCGAACCCACGCCGACACTCGACACCGATTTCGAGAGTGGCCTCGATCTCGATGCCGATTTCGGCAGTGGTCTCGCGGCCGAGACCGAACCAGACCTCGCCGCTGGTCTGGAAGAAACTGGCATCGTCGACCTTGGTGACGATGCCGTCGCCGGACTCGAGCACGAGACCGACATGGCGATGAGCACGGCGCTGGTACCGACGAAGACCTTCGATGCCGACAGCCTGCGAAGCGACGACGCCGATGAAGACGGCCGAAAATTCGGCTGTTTGATTCCGCTGGTGCTGCTCGGATTGATCGTCCTGGCCCTCGTCTTGTTCTGGGGTCGACTGTTCGGCTCCGACGATGACCCCGTGCTCATTTCGCCCACTTCTGACGAGGTGACGACATCGAGCGAAGCACTCGACGCACCGGACTCGTCGACGGACACCGACACCACGGTCACGACCGAATCGACAACCACAACGACAACCTCAACGTCGACGACCACTACTTCCGAAGCACCGCCGTCAGTACCGGAAACGGCCTGGGAGCTGCTCGACGCAGGAAACGGCACCGACCAGTTCGCCTCGTTTGGTTCGGCCTTTGGGCTCCAACAAGTACTCGAGGGTCTCGACGGCGCGGATACTCCCGACGGGTTCACCGTTCTGGCACCGTCGAACGATGCAATCTCGGCGCTGACCCTGGAGCAACTTGCGGGCTACGCCCAAGACCCGTCATCGGCCGAGGCACTCATCGGATATCACATCGTCGATCAGCGCCTCACCCCCGACCTGCTCCTCAGTGCAGCGGGAGGCCAGATCGAGTCACGGGTTGGTCTGCCCATCGACGTCGCCCTCGACGGCGACGATGTCGTCCTCAACGGCCAAGCCCGGGTCGCCCTCGATGCCTTGGTTGCTGGGAACGGCAACGTGCTAGTGATCGACACGGTCCTGCAGCCGCCCACGATCAATTCGGTGATCGATCTCGGCGAGGTGCAGTTCGAAGTCATCTCCGCAATTATCACACCGGAGGGCGAAGCCGAGTTGCAGAAGGCGGTCGCATTCTTCAAGGAAAACCCAGATGCCAAAGCCGTCATCGAGGGCCATACCGACACCGACGGACCCGCCGAGCCGAATCAGCGGCTCTCGGAGCGACGAGCCGAAGCGGTACGAACTTTTCTCATCTCGCAAGGAATTGACGGCGCGCGTCTCACCGCTGAAGGTTTCGGAGAAACACGACCGATCATTGTCGATGGCACCGAAGACAAAGCTGCGAGTCGCCGCATCGAATTGAACATTCGTTAACGGGGAACCGTCGAGGTATCTACTCGTTCAGCATCCAATCGCGCGAACGGTCGGGCTCGAAATCGCTCAGCAAGTAGTCATCGAGCCGTTCGTCGAGGCCGGGGTCAGACACCATCCAGGTCCCATAGATCGACGCTCCGTCTGATGTCGGAGGTTGCGTTTCAACGTTCTGCTTGGCTTCGCGCACGATCTTCTCGGCCTGCGCACGCGCCGAACGCATCAGCTCATCGCGGCGGCCCTTGGCGTTGGTTTGACTCTGCTTGAACGCCCGAACTGCTATGTGAACTCGTCGCAGTTGTTCCTCGGCGACATCGGCGCGCGCCTTCGCGTCTGCGAGATCTCGCTCGAGTTGCTCGACTCGATGTGCAGTTGCTTCATCGGTAACCGCTGTGTACACGACTGGATCCTTCATGCTCAATGAACTTGTTCGGAGCAGACCGCCCTGTCTGCTCGAACCCATCGGCGCGGTGCACCACAGCGACATGGGTCCAACAGACCTTCGACCGATCAGATCGAGAACTGGAGTCCGCGTCGACGGCGACGTCGGCGCGTTGCCCCTTGCTTTGACGCTGCCGATGCACAGTGAAATCGTGCAAATTCCTCAGTTTTGATGTCATTGCTCCGATACCAATTGCAGGGCGGTATTCGGCGTACACGCGTCCCGCCGAGCTGTTTACTGGAGATACGGAATGCCGCAAGATGAGCACAACGAGTGGCCGTCGTTCAAGACGGTCCTCCGTGACGTTGCAACCTCCGATCGATCCACGCGCCCCGAGACACGCACAACGACGCAGGACAACGCAGATCACCGCTCAGATCGCGGCACTCGCTCACCTCACCGGGCTTCGGCCAGCGACATCGACGTGCTGGACATCGAGCCGGCCGAGGGCATCGTCGCCGATGCGGACATCGAAATCAGCAAAGGCAACGACAAAGGCATCGACAAAAGCAATGAGAAGTCGAGTCCGGACATCGACCTATTCGGTAGTGATCTCCTCCCCGAACCACTGGCACCACTCGATATCGACACCTCGGCGGTGCGAGCACTACTCCTCCCATCGGGAGACTCCACGGTCGAGGAGTTCGACCTTCGAGCCCTCGATCCCCTAGAACCCGCTCCCGCCGAGTCAGATCCGTTCGAGCCCGTAGCTGCCGAGTCGCTCGAGTCGGTCGACACATCCCCGTTGGCATCTGCCGAGGCGGTCGACCTTGGCGAGTCAGCGTTCAGCGCTGATTCCCCGTTCGACACCGACTCGTCCTTCGAATCCACGTCGCCGTTTGAACCCGAGTCGGTCTTCGATCTGGCATTCGACGCCGATGCCCTGCCAGAGGTCGACACCACGCCGAACGTGTTCGAAGACCTCGATCCCATGAATGGGATTTCGCTCGACGATGACCCACAGTTCACCGACGATGTCGAGCCGAGTACAGAACTGCCAAGTGCAGCAGTCTTCGAGCTTGACGAATCGGCGATCTCGGCAGCCGAGGCCAGCGAATCGACGGGCGGCGGTTTCACGCAACCTCCGATCGACTCATTCGACCTGCAGACGACCAGCGAATCGATCGAAAACGAACGAATCGCCGAATTCGGCGAGGACCTCTACGGACTCGCGCTATCCGACGATGAACCCAGCGACGACTTCACGGAGTTCGACTCGGTCGCGACGGCAAACGCAATCGAAGGTGAACTGAACGAACTGAGCGATCTTTCAGCGCTCGAACCCGACTTCTCGCTCAACGATGAGCCATCCGTCGACACGTTCGATCTCGACAACGTGGTCCCGATCAGGCCAGAGCCGTCACCAAACGACGAGAGCGCTGATTCGGCCAACGACCTGCTGAACAGCAACTGGCTGAACCCCACCGACGGTGCAGCGACACCGCTGTCTCACGCCGCCGACGGACCGCCGCCAGCACGGGTCGCCCAGACCGGTTGGGTCGGCCTGGAAGCAGTACAACCTGAGCTCGAGAAGGTCGCCGATGACGTCGCCGACCCGTGGGCGCACATGCGACCGACCGACGAACCGAAGTCCGAAGGTTTCCTCGCGAAGATCTTCGGTGGCGACGAGCGCCGACGAGCAAGGGCTCGACGACGCGCAAAAGAAGTCTCCGAATCCGAGCCCAACAGCTACGAAGCCGACGCAGACGTCGCGTTCGACTCGGCATGCCCGAACTGCGGCGGCGAGTGTCAGGTCGACCTCGATGACCCGATCGGTCGTCGAGTACATGTGAGCTGCCCGGCCTGTGACCACATGTGGTTCACGCCGTACATCGAACCCGACGCCCAAACGGGCTGACGATTCGACCGTTCCGGACTACTTCCCGAACATCGCCATCCACTGCTCGGCCGTCTTGGGTGCAAAGACCATGTTCTGGGCACGGGTCTCGCCCATGGTGGCGGACGACTCTGGCGAGTATTGATGGCCCGGGAAGAGCACCGCATCGTCGGGGACCTTCGACAACACCGTGGTCAGACTTTCGTAGAGCTTCGCCGGATCACCGCCCGGCAGATCGGTCCGGCCACAACCCTGCAAAAAGAGCGTGTCGCCGGCGACGAGTCGATTGTCGACCAGAAACGACTGTGACCCAGGCGTGTGGCCCGGGGTGTGCAAGAGGTCGATGGTGATCGCTCCGACATCGATCGAATCACTGCCGTCGTGCAACACGAGATCGTCATCACCGAGGCCGGTCACCTCTTTCACGAAATCGGCTTCGTCGGCTTGGATGTGCAGCGGCACGCTCGTCTGAGCGAGCAGTTCGGCGGCACCGGACACCTGCAAGCCCATCATCGATCCGCCCACATGATCGGCGTGATAGTGCGTGCCGAGCATGCCGACACACGTCATGCCATCGGCTTCGAGAATCTCGAGAATGGCCGCCGGGTCGTAGGCCGGATCGACGATCACCGCGTCGCGGGTCTCGCGGTCGCCGATGAGATAGACGAAATTGACCATCTGCTGGGCAAAGGGGTCGGTCTGCGCGAAATCGCGTCCGGACAACAGCTGGCGGAAATACAAACGATCGTTGGTCACAGCGTTCATCGTATGCGGTTCAGCGTGCCCGCCAGATCGATTCGGCCTCGGCGGCCACGAGCCGCGCAGGGCGACCGAGCGCGGCAGCCGCCGTGCGCACATCATCGAACTCGGCCTTGCCGGTCTGTGCGGTCACCTTGATTCGGACCACGTGGCCGTCGACCTCGACCGTGTCGAACGAGCGGTCACGTGCCACCCGGTCGACGCCGTACGAGCGATGACCGAGAGACCCTGTCTCGGCAAGCATCACCTCGCCGAGTCGAGCGATGTCGACGGGTTCGACCAACGCGCTCACCATCGCTGCAGGTCGCTGCTTCTTCATCTCGATCGGCGTGATCCAGGCATCGAGAGCGCCTTCGTCAAGTAGCCGCGACACGGCGTGGGCCAAGTACTCGCCGCTGAGATCGTCGACGTTGGTCTCGAGAACGACCAACGGCTCGCTCGGCAGCTTTTGTGAGGTCCCGAGCACGACATGCAGGAGGTTGGGGTGTTCGTCGAGCTCGTTGTCTCCGGCACCAAAACCTGAGGCGGTAACGGTCATCGAGGGCAGCGGGCCGTAGGCATCGGCGAGTGCCTCGACCAGTGCCGCGCCGGTCGGTGTCGTCAGTTCGATTCGTACGTCGAGTCCGCTCACCGGGACCCCTTCGAGCAGTCGGGCCGTGGCCGGTGCGGGGTTCGGAATGATGCCGTGCGCACTCTTGGCGATGCCCAGACCGTTTGCCACCGGCGCCACGACGATCTGATCGACGCCGAGCTGTTCGAGAGCCAGGCACGACCCCACAACATCGACGATCGCATCGATTCCGCCCACCTCGTGAAAGTGAACAGAATCGGGATCGGTCCGGTGCACGTGACCTTCGGCGTCGGCGAGCGCCCGAAAGACGCGCGCGGCGCGGGAGCGCACCCGATCCGGAAGGTTCGTCGCATCGACCAGAGCGATGATGTCGCCAGCGGTCCGGTGCACATGGCCCTCGTCAGCGGCAACCGTGACATTCGCCGCGCCGATGCCGTTACGAAAGACGGTTTCGACCTGAATCTCCCAACCATCGACATCGAGTGAAGCGAGGTCTCGTCGGACCTGTTCGACATCTGCCCCGGCGTCGATGAGGGCGCCGAGCATCATGTCGCCGGCAATTCCATTGAACGGATGGATCCACAGCGTTGTCGTCATTGGTGGCGTGCTCTTCGGGGTTGAGGTCATCCGTCGGCCAGCTTGAGGGCTCGCAAGGCGCTGACCGCTGCGCCGTATCCGTTGTCGATGCCAACCACCGAGATGCCGGCCGCACACGACGCCAACATTCCGAGAAGAGCAGTGACTCCGTCGAGGCCGGAGCCGTAGCCAACGCTGGTAGGTACGGCGATCACGGGGCGAGCGCACAGGCCTCCGATGACCGATGGCAGCGCTCCTTCCATGCCGGCGATGACAATGACGATGTCGGCTGACGTGAGTCGATCGAGTTGTGCCAGCAGCCGATGGAGACCGGCGACGCCGACGTCGTTGATTCCTTCGACAAGTACGCCGTGGGCAACAAGCGTGGCCATACATTCTTCGGCGATTGGCGCATCAGCGGTCCCCGCGGTGACCACGGCGACGCGCCGGTCGGTC
>RCMY010001021.1_pt1 | contig 26657 bp, 19 predicted proteins | sample 2041341 | NCBI WGS metagenome assembly RCMY01 (sample SAMN09708234, study PRJNA481090) | Marine sediment metagenome, whole genome shotgun sequencing project.
TCGACTCGGTCAACGTGCTCGCAAGGTCGCACTTCTTGCCAATGTTCTCGCGCTTGGGGGCCTACGACCGGAGCAGGCTCGACCAGTGGATCTGGCATTCGGGCGAGAATCATGAATTCGTGGCGCACGAGGCGTCGATCACATCGATGGAGCTGCAACCTCTGCTGCGGTGGAAGATGGAGCAGGGCCGCTGGAAGATGGGCAGCGAACTCGAAGAGGGCCAGCCCGAATACCTCGCCGCGATTCTCGCTGAAGTCGACGAGCATGGACATCGATCGATCAAGAATCTCGATGACCCGGGAAAGCGGACCGGCCCGTGGTGGGGCATGCCACGAGGAAAGGTCGCGCTCGAACGGCTGTATGTCACCGGGCGGCTCTCGATCCATCACCGCGATCACCAGTTCACCACCCACTACGACCTGCCGCAGCGGATCGTTCCTGAGCATGTCTTGGCGCAACCAACGCCGACCAAGGGCGAGGCCCAGGCCGAAATGCTCATGCTCGGCGCTCGATCGCATGGGGTCGGAACGGCAACCGATCTGGCCGACTACTTCCGGATCACGATGCCCGAGGCCCGACCGATTCTCGCCGAACTGGTGGAGGAGGGTCGACTCGAGCTCGTTTCGGTCGAAGGCTGGCCTGCTCCCGCATATCTTCATCCCGAGGCGAAGCGACCGCGATCCATCGATGCCGCCACGGTGCTCAGCCCCTTCGATCCGGTCGTCTGGTTCCGAGATCGGGCGGAACGCCTCTGGGACTTTCGTTATCGCATCGAGATCTACGTGCCAGAAGCCAAGCGTGAATTCGGCTACTACGTGCTGCCGTTCCTGCTCGGCGACGATCTTGTTGGCCGGGTCGACCTCAAAGCTGATCGGGCGGCTGGAGTGCTGCGAGTCAAGGGTGCCTACGTCGAGCCCGATGCCGATCACGTCGAGGTGGCTGAGGGCCTGGCTGCGAACCTGAGTGAACTCGCGAGCTGGCTCGGCCTCGACGGGATCGACGTCGGCCGGGGCGACCTTGCTCCGGCCCTTCGTTCGGTGCTGCGATGAATCGCCGGGTGGTGGCAGCCACCGCGCTGCCAGGCGCCGGCATGGTGCTCGCCATGCAACTGGAGTGGGTGCGGTTGGGATCGGCCGGGCGTAACAGCTATGAGATGTTCCGGTCGGCGCAACGCCTGGGCCTCGATCAGCTCACCCCGTTTCGCGTTGTGTGGTTCGTCCTTCCGGTTCTGTGCCTCGGAGCAGTATTGACCGTCGGCCTCGACCGCAGAGGCACTGCGGCGTTCTTCCTCGGGGTTGCCTCAACGATCAGTGTTGGCGTTGGTCTCGCCGTCGTGACCAGCGGCGCCGGTGCTGGTCTGGGCGCCCCGCTGGCCGTTTTCGCCGGCGGTGTAGGCCTCGTATCGGTCGGCGTATCGGTCGGCGCAGCAGTGCGAGAACGCCGACGCCCGGCAGCGATCCCGACTGCTGCCCGCGGCCCGGGTCGAGTCCCCGGCTCGTCCACCTGACCTTCCGCCCAGTCGCCAACTCGCCCGCCTGACCTTCCGACTAGTGTGACGGGATGGCTGAACTGTCGTTCCAAGGTGAAACCCACGATGAGCTGGTGCAGAAAGTGCGACGCTGGCTTGCCTCAGTCGACGGCACCGACACCACTCCAACGACAGCAACCGACATCGTCACACAATCCGCCGAGCTGACCAAAGACGCATTGTCGGTGATCGCCAAGTCTGCACCAGGCCCCATCGCCCAGAGCGACCTGTTCAAAGCGCTCACCACGATGGGATACCGGGCAACCGACGCCACCCGAGACGCCACCCTGTCGAGTCTCGATGCGGTCGAGACCGCTACCGGTGGGTCGGTGGTACGCAAGGTCACGGAGTCGGGAAGCCAGGCGTGGTTCGAGATGAACGCGCAGGTGGCGAAGGCCATCCTGAAGGGCCTGATCAAGGACTGAGACGCCAGGGGTTCCCTTCGGTGGGGCGTCATGCGCCGGGTGACCACCTGATGAGCGCCGGCGACGAGACGCCAAGCTCACAACATCCCCGGCGGCGCTAGTCTGGTCGCTTCGCTGAGGGACGACGTGAGAGCGGAACCGCTGTTCCACCACCCAAGTGATGTTCGCGAGGAGACACCGGTGGCCGACATCGAGATCGGAAAAGGCAAGGCGGGGCGGCGATCGTTTGGCCTCGACCATTTGGCGCTCCTTCCCTCCAAACGCACCCGCGACGCCGACCTGATCGACCTCGGTTGGCAGATCGACGCCTACAGCCTCGATCTGCCGATCATGAGCGCGGCGATGGATTCGGTCACCAGTCCCGAAACCTGTATTGCACTCGACAAGATGGGTTGCCTCGGCGTGCTCGATCTCGAAGGGGTCTGGACCCGCCACGCGGATCCCGAACCGCTGTTGGCCGAACTCGGGGGCATGAACCACGGCGCCGCCCTTGCTCGTCTGCGCGAGCTCTACGCCGCCCCGGTCGATCCCGATCTCGTCACCCAACGGATCCGAGACCTCCGCGCCGCCGGCGTCTACGCAGCCGGTGCGGTATCGCCTCGTCGTGTTGCCGAGCTGGCCAAGACCCTGCTGTCGGCCGAACTCGACCTCCTCGTCATCGAGGGCACCGTCGTGTCTGCCGAGCACGTGTCGAGCAAGTCCGAGCCGCTCAATCTGAAACAGTTTGTCCGTGAACTCGAGACCCCCGTCGTTGTCGGGGGTTGTGCCAGTTATTCCGCCGCTCTCCACCTGATGCGTACCGGGGCAGCCGGTGTCTTGGTTGGCATCGACGGCGGCCGCTCGGCAACGAGCAGTGCGGTCACCGGTGTCGGCTCCGGTTTGGCAACCGCGCTGGCCGACGTTCGAGCTGCCCGCATGCGTCACCTCGACGAGACAGGCGTGTACGTCCACGTCATCGCCGAGGGTGGTGTTCGGTCCGGTGGCGATATCGCGAAGGCGATTGCCTGTGGCGCCGACGCCGTGGTCCTCGGCGCCGCCTTCGCGGCAGCCGACGAGGCACCGGGTCGCGGTTGGCATTGGGGCCGCTCCACCGTGCATCCCGAATTGCCGCAGGCTCGTCTGCTCGAGATCGAACGGGTCGGTCCGCTCGAAATGGTGCTCCACGGACCAGCTGCTGAAGCCGATGGCAGGGCAAACATTGCCGGTGCGCTGCGTCAGTCGATGGCGACCCTCGGCTACGAGTCGATCAAGGACCTTCAGAAGGCCGAGCTCGTGGTGATGGAAGCGTGAGCGCCAGCTCGGAATCGGCGGCCGCGAGCAACGCCGCAACCGCAACGCCCGACCAGGTCGTGTTCGTCGTCGACTTCGGCGCTCAATACGCTCAACTCATTGCCCGTCGAGTTCGCGAGCACCGGGTCTACTCGGAGATCGTGCCGCACTCGGTCTCGGCGGAAACGCTGGCACAGCGCAACCCGGCTGCCATCATTCTCTCCGGTGGGCCAAAGAGCGTGAATGTCGAAGGTGCGCCCTCTCTCGATCCGGCGATCTATGAGCTCGGGGTTCCGATTCTGGGGATCTGCTACGGAGCCCAACTCATCGCGAAGCAGCTCGGTGGCACCGTCGGCCGAGACGATCGCGGCGAGTACGGTCGGACGACACTCACCAGTACCGGTGATTCGGATTTGCTCGCTGAGCTCCCGACCGAGCAGTCGGTGTGGATGAGCCACTTCGACGCCATCACCGAAGCACCTCCGGGGTTCACCGCTATTGCGTCAACGCCAAACGCTCCGGTCGCTGCCTTCGAGAGCACCGACCGCAAGATCTATGCGGTGCAGTACCACCCCGAGGTTGGTCACACCGACAACGGTGTTGCGGTCATCAAACGCTTCCTTCACGATCTGGCTGGGTGCGACCCGAACTGGACCATGGACTCGGTCGTCGATTCTTCGGTGGCGGCCATTCGGGCCCAGGTGGGCAACGGCCGGGCAATCTGCGGTCTCTCCGGCGGTGTCGACTCAGCAGTTGCCGCCGCACTCGTCCACAAGGCCATCGGCCACAAACTCACCTGTGTGTATGTCGACACCGGTCTGATGCGAAAGGGCGAGTCAGAGCAAGTCGTCGAGACATTTCAGAAGCATCAGGGCATCGAACTCATCCATGTGCGGGCCGGTGATCGCTTTTTCGAGAAGCTGGCCGGAATCATCGAGCCCGAGGCGAAGCGGAAAGCCATCGGTGAGACCTTCATCCGCGTGTTCGAAGAGGCTTCGGGCGGTATCGAAGATGCCACCTTCCTCGTCCAGGGCACGTTGTACCCCGATGTGATCGAGTCGGGTACGGGGAGCGCGGCCAAGATCAAGAGTCACCACAACGTTGGCGGGCTACCCGACGACCTCGACTTCGATCTCGTCGAACCACTGCGGAACCTGTTCAAAGACGAGGTGCGTGCCGTTGGTAGCGAACTCGGTCTGCCCGATGAGATCGTGTGGCGGCAACCCTTTCCCGGCCCTGGCCTCGGTGTCCGCATCATCGGCGAGGTCACGCCTGAAAAGGTCGAGATCCTGCAGAACGCCGACTTCATCGTGCGAGAAGAGATCGCCGCCGCCGGGCTGGAACGAGAGATCTGGCAGGCGTTCGCCGTGCTTGCCGACATACGAACCGTGGGTGTCATGGGCGATGAACGCACCTACGCCCACCCAATCATCATCCGGGCGGTGACTTCCGACGACGCCATGACCGCCGACTGGGCTCGATTGCCGTATGACCTTCTGGAAAGAATGTCGAACCGCATCATCAACGAGGTCGATGGCGTGAATCGGGTGGCCTACGACATCACCTCGAAGCCGCCAGGCACCATTGAGTGGGAATGACAGGGCGGGAATGACTGAGCGGGAATGACTGAGTTTGAATGACAGGGCGGGAATGACGCCGTGTTGGGGCTGATGGGGCATCAACTGGAGGCGCGACCCACCGGGCCGGTGAGTTTGTGGTAAATCTGCAGGGGTAGATCGATTGATGACATTCGGCCCTAGCTCATTCGCCAAACCATTCATACGTTCTTCACAACGGGAGGTATGCAATGGCTGAACAAGGCAAACCTGACATTGATTTGCCCGACATCGACTTGAGGGTCGACTCCGAAGCGATCGACCACGCTCGTGATCGCCGTGAGGCGCTCGGTGTCGCCGCCGAGATCCTTGAAAGGTCACTGGAACGACCGGGGTCCGACCCCAGTTGGGCCTTGCGCGTCGCCGAGGCCATGCAAGGCCTGAGCAAAGCGTTCGACGATCACCGTGTCGACGCCGAGGCCGATGAGGGGCTTCTCCCGCAGCTGCGTCGAGATGCGCCGCGCCTGTCGACGACGATTGCTGCCGTCGAAGCCGAACACGTCACCATTGCCGCCGGAATCGATGCCGCTGCGCAACTGATCAGCAGTTGTGGCGGGGATTGCGGTTCCGATGAGGTAGCGATGATTCGAGAGTCATCGGTCGATGTGTTGCGTTCGATCTCGCTTCACCGCCAGCGGGGTGCTGATCTGCTGTACGACGCATACAGCGTCGACATTGGAGGCGGCTGAGCAGCCAAGGGAATCCGCCGATTGGTCGGACCGTCAGTCGATGATGGCTTGATAGGTCAGGCTGCGGAAGTCTCGGTCTGGTCCCTCGACGCCGGTCATGTATTGGGTCATGAAGACACCGATGAGTTCTTCGGCCGGGTCGATCCAGTAGTAGGTCTTGGCCGCGCCGGCCCAACCGTATTCCCCATCGGACCCGGTGCCAGCGCTCGACGCCGTGTCGAGCATGACTCGTGAACCGAGCCCGAAGCCGTAACCCGGTGTGCTCCGGCCCATGATCTCGTATGGCATCAGGTCGGCCGGGAGATGATTGCGGTGCATCAGTTCGAGCGTCTTGCGACCCAGGAACTGGTTGTCGCTCGCCGGCCCGCTGCCAACAAGCCCATTGCCAACAAGTCCATTGCGCAGGAGCATCGTGGCGAAACGCGTGTAATCCACGGCGGTGGAGAAAAGCCCGAGTCCGCCGCGCTGGAAGACATCCGGGGTGTCGGTCGGGTAGGTCGAGGAGACATCGATCCGTTCGTTGAAACCGCTCAGGGCGGCCTCGATCAGTTTGAACCCATCATGGTCCGGACCGATCAGGTCGGGCAGGCCGTACATGGCAGCGAGCCGGTCGAGCTTGGACTCGGGCACGCCGAAGGCGGTGTCGACCATCCCGAGCGGGGAGAAGAGCCGCTCGGCCAAAAAATCGCCGAGTGATTGGTCGGCCAGGACCTCGATCAGCCTGGCCGCAACGTCGATCCCGACGCTGTAGTGCCAGCGTGCACCGGGCTGCGAGGAGAGCGGAAGCGCGGCGATGGCCTCGGCCAGGTCGCCGAGCGAGCGAGCGGGATCGTTCATGATGCGGGCGTCTCGGTACATTCCGGCGACGGGGGTGTCGATCATGAAGTCGTAGGTCAGCCCGCTGGTGTGCATCAGGAGATCTCGCACTTCGATCGGCCGATCGGGAGCGACCAAGGATCCGTCGGGTGCGAGCACTTGCGTTGACGCGAAGGCCGGAAGGAACTTGGCAACCGGGTTTTCCAACTGGAAGGCCCCCTCCTCATGCAGCATCATCAGGGCGGTCGCGACGACGGGCTTGGTCATGGAGTAGATGCGGAAGATCGTGTCGTCGGTCATCACGGCGCCTGCCTCGCGATCCCGATGCCCGAACTGCTCGAAGTGGACGATCTCACCTCGCCTGCTGACCAGCGTGCTTGCGCCTGCGATGGTGCCACTATCGACGTACGCCTGCATGACCGGCCCGATTCGGGCGAGCCGGTTGGCGCTCATCCCCACGGATTCGGGCGATGTGACGTTGGTGCTCATGGGTTCCCCTGTTGCCGTGGGTTCGAATGTCAGTGGATGATCATGTCGCTTCACCGTGATCCGAGCAAACGGGCAGACTCGACAGCCGGCCGCTGCGAACGTTCAGGAGAACCCGGCACACCCAAATCCTTCGATTGGGCGCTCCTTTATCGGTAAAGCGAATTACCCTGAGCCGCTGTTCGTCGATGTGACAAGGGGAGAAGCATGGCCGGTGGTCTAGTCGGTTTGCTCGATGACATCGCGGCGTTGGCCAAGCTCTCCGCAGCGTCGATCGACGACATTGGAGCGGCCGCCGGACGCGCCAGCGCCAAGGCCGCCGGTGTTGTCGTCGACGACACCGCCGTCACGCCGGCCTATGTGCAGGGCCTCGATGCCGAGCGAGAACTTCCGATCATCAAGAAGATCGCGTTCGGGTCGCTTCGCAACAAGCTGTTGATCATCCTCCCAGCGGCCCTCATCCTGAGTGCAATTGCGCCGCTTCTGGTCGAGATCATCTTGATGGCCGGCGGCACGTATCTCTGTTTCGAAGGTGTCGAAAAGATCCACCTCAAGCTCAAGGGTCACGGTGCCGGCGACCGTATTCCGGCAGTGATGCAGGGCCCCGAGGCCGAAGCCGCCACCATTTCCGGCGCGATTCGCACCGACCTCATCCTGTCGGGTGAGATCATGGTGATCGCATTGAAAGAAGTGATCGATGAGCCGTTCGTCTCGCGTGCGATCATCATGGTGGTCGTCGCCTTCGTCATCACGGTGATCGTCTACGGCGTCGTTGCTCTGATCGTGAAGATGGACGACGTCGGGCTGTCGCTCGCCGGCCGCGAATCGCCATCGTCTCAGCGAATCGGCCGCAACCTGGTCAAAGGCATGCCGGTGTTGCTCAAGTGGCTGACCCTCATCGGTACCGCCGCCATGTTGTGGGTTGGTGGCCACATCATTCTCGTCGGCACCCATGAGCTCGGCTGGGACGGGATCTACAACGTGGTGCATCGCCTCGAGGAATCGGTCAGCGACGTCGGCGGGATCGGCGGGGTACTCGGCTGGCTCGTGAACACGTGCCTGTCGGCCGCGCTCGGCATCATTGTCGGCTCGATCGTGGTGGCGATCGTCCAGCGATTGCCGTTCGGTTCCCACGAGGCCGACGGCGCGCACTGAATGGTGGGCCATCCAGCGTGTACATGGCCGTCAGCCGTTTGGAGCGTTCAGGTGAACGAGTAACGCAGCTGCTCGCCAGAGTCGTCGACTTCGGCCTCGCCGAGAAGGCGAAGATGTTCGAGGTGCGCATAAGTTTCGCTTTCCGCCATCGAGCCCCATGAGCGTTCGGCGAAGAGCATCTTCATGTAGTCGTTCACCGTTCCCCGGCCGACCTCGTCGGACGCATCGCGGAGCTTGTCGAGTCGCTCGTAGTGATGCTGTTTGATCCCCTCGGCTCGACCCGAAAGATCGCCGAACTCGAGACCGTGGGCCGGCAACACGATGGTGACGTCGCTGAAGGTCTTCATGCGGTCGAGGCTGACGAAGAAGTCGTCGAGCGGGTCGACGGTTGCGCCCATGCCAGAGATATGCGGAGTGATCGTCGGCAGTACATGGTCACCACTGATCATGACCCCACCGTTCGGGTCGTACAGGCACAGGTGGTCGATGGTGTGCCCTGGGGTGTGGACCGCCACCCACTCGCGTCCGCCGACGTCGAGTACCTGGGCGTCATCGACTCGCCTGGTCGGCGACGGTGTTGGAATGATCCGGCCTGCTGCCTTGCGCATGGCCCAGTAACGAAATTGACGCGAACGCGGCATCATCCGAGGCTCACCGCCCCACGGCGTGTGCTTCATGAAGGGGCCCATGTCCATCTTCTCGCCGCGGACTGCTTCGACTTGGGCTTTGAGAGGTTGGTTGGCGACCTCGACATCGTCGTCGAGTTCTTCGGCTTCGGGGTCGAGGAATGTCCGGAACGCTCGATGGGTGATGATCTCGGCGCCAACCTTGCGTTTGAAGGTGCCCGCCTGGCCGAAGTGATCTGGATGAGAGTGGGTGACGATCACCGTGTGGACCCGCTCGATGGGGAGCCCTCCTGATTTGAGTGTGCGTTGCAGCTCTCGCCATGTTCGGGGCCCGGGCAGGCCGGGGTCGACCAATGTGATCCCTCGGCTGTCTTCCATCGCGTAGCAGTTGACGTGCCCGAGTCCGGGTAGCGAGATCGGCAGTTGGACGCGCAAGATGCCAGGAGCGACTTCCTCAACCCCCTCGCGAGGTGCCCGTCGTTCTTCTCGCATCGGCTTGGGCTCGGTAGTCGCGTTGTCGGTCACAGATGTAGTTCGTAGCGGAGGTTGGCCACGAACGTCGAACTCAGACGAATCTGGTGAGTCCCTCGTAAGGGTTCAGCGGGTCGGCCGAGATCGATTCGATCTGCACCTGGTGCCCGAGTCCGTGCTCTTCGGCCAGTTCGAGGGCGAGGCGCAATGCGACCTCGTCTTCGATGGCCCAACCGGTCGAATCGAAGACCGTGAGTGACGTTCGAAGCTCGTGGAACGCCTGGGCGCTCTTGACGATCGTGGCGGCATCGGGACCGATCTTCGATGGATCGAGGACCTGGCATTCGCCTTCGGCGATGCACTGCGGCCGACAGTCAGGCACCACGGTGGCAGCTTCGAGCATGGCGAGCGGCAGCTCGGTCTTGCCCGGGAAGTCGGCGCCAACCGCGTTCACATGGAGCCAGGGTTGTGTGTCGGTCTCGGGTACAACCGGTCCGGCACCGATGTCGACCGATGTGCAGGTCACCAGAACATCGCTTGATGCGACCAACCGATCGAGCGCGTCGCCGTCGACCACCTCGATGTCGAGACCGAGAAAGGCGACCCGATCGCTGAAGGTGTCGCGGGCATCCGACGAGTTGTCGTAGGCAATGACTCGCTCGATCGGACGAACCCTTGTGAGGGCGTGGAGTTGAGCTACCGACTGTGCCCCGAGACCGACGATCCCGACGGTTGTTGTTCGCGGGTTGGCCAGGATGTCGGTGGCAACGGCGGAGGCCGCAGCCGTGCGGATCGCGGTCAGCAGGGTTGCGTCGGCGACGGCGACGAGATGGCCGGTCTCGCTGTCCCACATCGAGGAGGTCGCCAACACACTCGGCAGTGCCCGCTGAAGGGGATTCGTTGGATGGTAGCCAACCATCTTGATCACGACTGGTCCGCCGACTTCGTGTACTGGCATCCATTCGATCAGTCCAAGTGCCGGCTTGTCGTAGTGGAAGCCGTCGCGTGTGCGCACGTCGACGAGCGCGTCATCGTGTTGGTCGAACTGGTTGCGCAATCGTTCGATCATCGTGTCCATCAGCTGATCGAGACCAACGCGCTCGACCAACGTCGCCATGTCGTTCGCACTGAGAATCAGAGTCTTCACGTCTCCGCCTTGAGCGTTGAGCTTGAACATTGGGTTCGCCCCGCCAAGCAGCGTGCGCCAAGACTGACACGTCCGGCTCTTCGTCGCCATGGGCAACTGCCCCGTGACCGCACCGCGAATGTTTCACCTCGGGCGTTGCTGGGTATGACCCACCGGTCGGCAAGGTGTCGGCGAAGCAAGGGAGGCCACGGACGTGGGAATCATTCGGAAGACGCTGTCAGTAGCGACCCTTGGGGTCGTCAATTTTCGGAGCAAGTCTGAGAAGCTCAACCAGGCTGAGATCGAGCGCGACGACGCGGTCACTGCCCGGTCCAACGCCGACGAACGCTCCGAATCGCTGTCCCGCCGAGCCCGGCGGGCAGAGAAGCGAGCCGAGAAGGCCGAACTGAAGGAGTTGCAGGCAACGAAAAAGGCCAAACGGGAGCGTCGCCGCGCCGATCACTCGGCGGAAACGCCAGTGAAGAAGGCGGCCGACGAGGTGGTCGTCACCGGCCGACGAGCCCGTCGAAAGGCCAAGAAGGCGATGCGCTCGGCCAAGGCCGAGGTCGAGCAAGTCGTCGACGAGGTTGCCGACCGTGTTGGCCTCGACTCGCCAGCCGATTGAGGTACCGACGACGTCGGCGGAGGGTCGAGAGGCCTGGGTTTCGATAGGCCGGATCTCAATACGGTTGCCAGCTCGGCTTGTTGGCGTAGTTCTCTCGGTAATACGAGGCATTGACAAGGGCGCTCGCCGCCGCTTCGTCGATGATGATCGTGACGTGCCGATGAAGTTGCAGCGCCGATGCGGGGGTCATCGAGGTGACCGGTCCCTCGACGGCGCGAGCAATCGGGTCGGCTTTCGATTCGCCGGTGGCAATGAGAACCAGATGACGGGCGTTCAAGATCGTGCCGACGCCCTGAGTGAGAACATGTCGAGGCACGGCGTCGATGTCGCCGCCGAAAAACCGGGCGTTGTCGGCCCGAGTCCTCTCGGTCAGCGACTTGATGCGGGTTCGTGACGCCAGCGATGACGCTGGCTCGTTGAACGCGATGTGTCCGTCGCCACCGATGCCCAAGATCTGCAGATCGACCCCGCCGGCCCGGGTGATCTGCGCTTCGTACCGGGTGCCGGCCGTTGGAAGTTCGCGACGCGATTCAATCGAACTATCAGGTCCGTGAAGAGCTGACGGAACGAGATTGATCTGTGAGGTGAACTCTCGTTCGATGAACCGCCGATACGCCTGCGGATGATCGGCGGAGAGCCCCACGTACTCGTCGAGCAAGAAGGCCGTCACTCGAGAGAAGCTGACCGTTCCCGCGTCGCAGCGGGCGATCAATTCTCGATACATGAGCAGTGGTGAACTCCCGGTGGCCAATCCGAGCACGGCTTCTGGGTTGTCGCCGAGCAGTCGGGTGACAACGTCGGCGCCCAGCGCACCAGCCGCAGCGGGGGTCGCAGTGATGACGATTTCCATAGTTCCCGACTCTCTCAGGACGCGGCGTGAAGAAGGGCGAGTCTCTGTGGGGAATCCGGCGGCGGGGACTAGACGTCGGCCGAAACGTTGCTCGCTGCCGCGTTGGTCAACGCTTCGACGAGCTCGGCCTTGTTCATGCTGGAGCGGCCCTCGATGTCGAGCCTTTGCGCACGCTCGTAGAGATCGGCCCGTGTCCAGCTGGCGTAGGACGCCTCGGTGAGGTCTTCGGTGATGGTCTCGGCCTGATCGGCGAGTGACGCTGCTTCGTTCTCGATGGTCTCGACCAACCGCTTGCTCTGGGCCCGCGCCTGGCCGGTCACCTCTCGGCTTCCATCGGCTGCGGCCTTGGTCGTACGATCCACCACCGACATCGCCTGTCCGCTGACGGTGCGAGCGCCTGTCAGCGCGGCGTCGCTCACTGCTTCGCCGGACTCGCCGACAGCTGCAGTTCCGCGGCGGAGGAGGCTGCATCCCAGCGATGCAATCGCTCGGTTGAGCTGGAGAAATCGCCGGGGCAATGTTGGCAGAGAATTCTCGATCGAGTCGAGCATGGCGGTGAGTCTCGAAATTGCTGGAGATGAGCTCTGATTCTGGTCGGACATGGTGTGCCTTTCATGATGAGGAGCTGTGCGTTCGCCGCGCCGAGTCACCGTTGGTCACAGGCCCGCAGCTGTACGCTACTAGCGTCGCACGCCCATGTTGTTCCCGCTTCCAGAGTCAAGAAACCTGGTTTGGCCGTTGAACCGGGCAATTGCGGGCTGGGTGCGGGCTGGGTGATTGTTCGCTTCGTCTTTTCAGTCCCCGTCGAGGTGGCGTTGCATGTCGCTGACGTAATCGGTGGCGAGCTGCATCTTCTCGGCGTCGCCGAGTGCCTTGCCGGCTACGGGAAAGACCTCGCGCTCCTCTTCATCGAGGTGATGGGTGAGCTGTTCCGACAGTTCCCGTGCTGTCTGCAGCCATTGGGAGCCACTCATGTCGTAGCCGCGAAGTTGTTCGACCAGGTCGTTGAGTTCCTTGTGTTCGGCGACGCTGTGGCGGGCAGCATCTTGGGTGAGATCGTGCTTCATCAGCGGAACATAGAAATAGCGTTCCTCGGCAGCAGCATGCGCGGTGAGTTGCGCGCTCAATCGGTCGAAAAGCTCGACGCGCCCGTCGCTCTCCCCGTGGGTTTTGGTCAACAGATCGACAAGTGTTCGCTGCTTCTCATGGTCGGCTCGCAACGCTTCGAAAATGGTGGATGTTTGAGTCGTCATGGGGGACGCATTACCCCGTTCGAAGTCGATCAAACCGGACGATGAAGGCGTCTCGACGCTGTCGACGAGGATGCTGTCGACGAGGATGCTGTCGACGAGGGGGCGGGTCCGAACGCCGACGAGTAGCGCCGAACCTACTCGGCCCGATCAGGTTGGTTGGCTTTCCTCGGCCCGGGCACTCTGTAGCGCGGGCAGGGGAGATCCGGGCACGGAGATCAGTGCCAACTGGTGAGTCGGTGTTGATCGGGTTGCATGCCGTGTGAGGTCCCCCATAGAACTGCCTCGACCCGATTGGTTGCCCCGATCTTGCGGTATGCCGTTCGAATCGTGCCTTTGATCGTGTTCACGCTGAGGTGGAGCAGGGCGGCAACATCGGCATTTGATTTTCCCTGGGTGATCAGGGCGACCACCTCGGCCTCGCGAGCCGATAGTCCGGCGTCTTCACCGGGCCACTTCAATGACGTATTGTCGAGGCGGCGTGCCGGGTCTGGGCTGATCACCTGCTCCCCGGATTGGATCCGAGTGAGCGCCTCCACCAGTTCGTCGGCGGTCGAAGTTTTGGAGATGTATCCCACGGCACCGAGAGAGAATGCGATCTCGACGAGGTCGGCGTCGAACGACCAACTGAACACAACGACACGTTCGGCGTAGGGGTTGTCTGCTAGGACCTTGATCTCGGCCAGGTTCGGCTCGGTTCGCGCGAAGGTGTCATACAACACGATGTCGACCGGTTGAGACACGGGCATGTTGGCGTCGAGTTCGAGGACGTGAACTTCGGAGGCGTACGGCTTGAGCATCGCGTTGAGACCGGCGAGCACCACGCCGTAGTCGTTGACGATGGCCAGCCTGATCGGATGATGGTCGCCTGAATCGGTAGACACGTCCACAGTATGGCCGTCGGTGGAGCTGCTCCCGCTTGTTTCCACCCCCAGGGGTGGTTCAGCGGGTGGTTTCATCGGACAGGATGATCGACCGAGGGCACCGGTCGTTACGGAAACGGCGCGGGAATCATCGAAAGGGAATCGTGAGCATCCTCTGCGTGTCATTCGATCCGTCGATGCAAGAACTGACGGTCAGGGGCGAACTCGATGGGGGTACCGCACCTCGACTCGCTCGGGTTGATCTGTCAGGGCAGCGGGTGGCGAGGTTCAACCTGGAAGCCGTCACGTTCGTGAGTGCCGCTGGACTCACCGTTCTGCTCGAACTCTGCAGAATGCAACCGACGCCGACGATCGCGTCACCCAGCGTCCGGCGACTCGTCGAGATCTGTGAGCTGGCCGACGTCTTTGTGCTGCAATGATCCGTTCGAAAAGCCCCGACCAGGCCCGTCGCTCAGGTGTTGACCGGTGGGCGACGCTCGAGCGATATCGGTCGCTGGTCCGATGATGGAGCGGAATTCGTCTTCGTCGAGTCAGACTTGCGCTGCTGCTCGGAAGCGGAGCTGCGTCGTTTGAGCAGGGTGACCGCTCCGCCGACTAGCGAGATGGCGAGGGCAATGTAGATCATCGTCTTGCGATTCGAGGACGACAAGCGGCCCAAGCCGTCATTGATGAGCGGGGCAGCAACGCTCGTCGTCGCATCCAACGCGGTTTCGGCAAGATCGGCGATGTCAGAGGTAGTGATTGGTGTGTCCATACGTGTCATCTTGTCCAACTTCGCCCTCCACCAAACCACCGATTGCGAACGGGTTGCACGGCGTCCGACTCGGTGTGGCACCATGCCGGATGGCTGAAGTACCTTTCGTCGACATCTCCAATCCCACCGCGACGTCGATGGAAGCGCTCGACGCAGCCTGTCGGTCGCACGGGTTCTTTTTGTTGGACGGCCACGGGCTCGATGACCTCATCGCTCGTACCTGGAGAGAGACCGAGCGGTTTTTCGACAGCGACCAAACGATTCGCGACGCGATCCGTCGCGACGCGGACCTACCGTTCGGGTACAACGATCGGGAGCTGACCAAGCGCCTGCGTGATCACAAGCAGGTCTTCGACTTCGGCGACCCGACCGTGGCTCGACTCGAAGCCATGAACCGCTGGCCGGAAGGCCTCGATGGATTCCGCGACACGATGCTCGAGTTTCACGCATCGATGGGACGGTTCGTAGGTCAGACGATGGCACTGCTGCACGACGCGCTCGAGCTGACCGAGTCGGGCCGGGCTGTCATGGCCGGCGATACCTCGACCAGCACCGTGCGGCTCAATCACTACCCGCTGGGTGATCCGGTGCCCGAAGACCAGCGGGCAGGACTGGCAGAGCTGGGGCCAACCGCGCTCGGCTATCACACCGATCCCGGCGTGATCACGCTCCTGCTCCAAGACAGCACCGGGGGGCTCCAAACCCGAACTCGTTCCGGTGACTGGATCAACGTCGATCCGATGCCGGGGACGGTCGTCGTCAATCTCGGCGACGCCATGCAGGTCTGGACCAACGATCGGTATCAGGCCGCGGTGCACCGAGTGGTGCCGATGACGCAACGACGTCGCTTCAGCATCCCCTACTTCTGCAATCCGAGCCGGTCCGCTCAGATCGAACCGCTCGCCGAACTGTCACCGGATGGGGCGCGCTATCGCTCGTTCGGTTGGATGGATTTCATGCGGTCGCGTAACGCCGACAATTTCGAAGATGTCGGGGCCGCCGATGCACAGATCAGCGACTACCTGGTTAGTTGAACTCAGTGGGCGTTCGCGTCCCAGGTGTCGTCGGTGACGCCGGCCTCTCGGAGCGCCACCTTGCGGACCTTCTCGGTCGGGGTCTTCGGGAGTTCGGCGGCCAGGCGTACGTAGCGGGGCACCATGAACTTCGGCATGGTGGTCAGTAGGTGGGCGTGGAGTGCGGCGGGGTCGATGGCGGCGCCCGGTTTTGGCACGACGATGATCATGACTTCGTCTTCGCCCCACTCCGACGCCACGGCAACCGCGGCCGATTCGAGGACGAGGGGGTAGTCGTTGACATGGGCCTCGACCTCCATGGACGAGATGTTCTCGCCGCGGCGGCGGATGGCGTCTTTGGTTCGGTCGACGAAGAAGAACCAGCCGTCGGCGTCTTGCACGAACCCGTCACCGGTGTGGAACCAGCCGTTGCGCCATGCCTGGGCGGTCTTGTCTGGCATCTGGAAGTAGCCCGAGTTCAGCACCCAGGGTTGGTCGGCCCGCACGATCAACTCGCCGAGTTGGCCCGGTGGCATCTCACGATCGTGAGCGTCGACCACCCGACATTCGTACCCCTCGCGTTGGCGGCCGCATGACCCGGCAGGCATCGATGGTGTCTCGTTGGTCGTGGCGACGATCGGGCTCGAGACCTCGGTCATGTTGAACACGGTGTTGATCCCGACATCGAAGCGTTGTCGGAAGTCGTCGGCCTCGGCGATGATCGGGACCATCAAGACCGTCTTCAAACTGTTGTCGGCATCGCCCGGTTGTGGCGGTTGGCGGTAGACGAAGTTGGCCATGGCGCCGAGCAGTAGTGTGGTCGTGCAGCCGAAGGTGGCGATATCGGGCCAGAACTCGTCGGTCTTGAACGATTCGCGAAACACGCCTCGCATACCGATGAGCGCGAAGGCGTACACGAACATCTTCCCGGACACGTGGTACATCGGGAACGGGCAGTAGAAGCTGTCGTCGGCGGTCCACTCGGCGCTGAGGGCGGTGGTGGTGGCGTGAAGTTGGGCGTGGGAGTACAACACGCCCTTGGAGGGGCCGGTGGTGCCCGACGTGTAGAAGATTTCGGCGACGTCCCAGGGTTCGGGCCCGTCGAAGCTCACGTCGGTGTCATCTGCTTCGAAGAGGGCGGCGCCGTCGATCATGGTGCAGCCGAGGTCGGGGAGCGGGCCGGTGGCGTCGGGGACGACGATGGTGTCGATCGATCCGAGCTCGCCGTCGAGAGCGGTAATGCGGTCGAGGAAGCGTTCGGCGATGACCGCAACCCGGGCTTCGGAGTTGGCCAGGGTGTAGGCCAGCATCTTGCCCTGGTAGCTGGTGTTGACCGGGACTTCCCAGGCAACGAGCCACATACAGCCCACCCAGCACGACACCGCATCGAAACCAACGGGCAGCATCGAGATCACGGTGTGGTCTCGTTCGACGCCGAGTCTGTGGAGGGCACGAGCCCAGGCGAGAGCGTCGTCGTGCGCCTGGCCGTAGGTGAGTGTGGTTCGCGTGTCGGCGTGTTCGATGAACACGCGGTCGGGGGTGTCGTTTGCCCGTTGCTCGATGAGGCGGGGCAGGGTGAGCGTGCGGTCGATCACGGACGGAACCCCCACGCCGGTGCATCGGATGTCAACGTGCGGCGAGCCAGGCGGACCCAGTCACACAGCATGCGGCGAGTGTCCCGTGGATCGATGATCTGCTCGATCTCATAGAACTCGGCCGATCGGTGCGGTGAGCGATAGCGGTTCAGCCGCTCGGCGATCTCGTCGCGAAGGGCGTCGGGGTCATCCGATGCTGCGAGGTCGGCCTTGTAGGCAACTTCGAGCCCACCCTCGAGCGGGAGCGAACCCCAGTCGCCCGACGGCCACGCCATGCGCATCGAGTGCGATCCCGGCTTTCGATTCGAGGCGCCGGCAATGCCGAACGCCTTGCGAATGACCACGGTGCAGTAGGAGAGCTTCGCTTGGCGAAGGGCAACGAGTACCCGTGACCCCTCGCGCACGGTTGCCTCTTCCTCGGACGTCTTGCCGATCACGAAACCGGGGCAGTCTTCGAGGTGGACCATCGGGAGGTGGAACAGCGACGCCAGATCGATCAGCCGAGTGACCTTCTTGCATGCGTCCGCGGTCCAGCCGCCACCATAGATGCGGGGGTCTTCGGCGTAGATGGCGATCGGTACGCCGTCGAGACGAGCCAGCCCGCCGATGATAGACGTGCCCCAGCTGCGGCCGATTTCGAAGAAGCTGTCGGTGTCGACGACCGCGTTGATGATGGCCCGCATGTCGTAGGCCTGACGACGCTCGCGAGGGATGGCATCGATGAGCCACTCTTCGCGCCGACCGGGATCGTCGCCCCAGTCCTCCATCGGCGGTAGTTCATCGACATTGCCGGGCAGGTACGACAGGAACTGGGCGGCACGGTCGAACGCCTCGGCCTCGGTGTCGACCGCGTCGTCGATCGCTCCATTGGCGGTGTGGATGTTGGCGTGGCCGAGTTCTTCTTTCGTGACCGAGCCCAAGCCCGCCTGCTCGACAAGCGCGGGGCCTGCGATCATCATCTGCGAGGTTTCGCGCACCATCACCGAGTAGTGGCAGGTGGTGGCTCGGGCCGCACCCATACCGGCAACCGAACCGAGCGCGAGCGACACCGAAGGGGCAACATCGAGATGATCGATGACGGTGTCCCATCCGGCCAACACCGGGATGTAGGTACGGCCCGCCATCTCGATCGTCTTGACCGAACCACCGCCCGACATGCCGTCGAGCAGGCGAACGTGGGGCAGCCGCATCTCCAGCGCCAGCGCTTCTGACGCCTCACGCTTGGCCGAGATCGATGCATCGTTCGAGCCGCCGCGGACGGTGAAGTCGTCGCCAGACACCACGATCGGTCGCCCGTCGAGTTCGGCAAGACCGAACACGAAGTTCGATGGGAGGAGGTCGAGCAGGTTGCCGTCGTCGTCATAGGTGGCGACGCCGGCGGTCTTGCCGAGTTCCCACAGCGACCCCTTGTCGACGATCGCTTCGAGCCGTTCGCGAACCGTCTGTTTGCCGAAATGGTGCTGACGTTGGACCTTGTCGTCACCACCGAGCTGCTCGGCCAACGACTCGCGGTGCTTCAGCTCTTCGAGTTCTGGTTCCCAGCCCATATGAGGTCCCCTTCGATGTCGACGTGTCGCGGCCGACACGACGCTGCCGACACTACGCGGCCCTCGCGCATCGGTCGAAACGCCACGCTCGCGCGGTCGAGTGAGCTATTCGACGATGACGGTGGTGGAGCCGGAGCGGCCGAAGACTTCGGGGGCGTAGATTTCTTCGGCTCGGGTCGGCGGAACCACGAACTGGCCGGGGGGGGTGGCCCGTGCGGTGTAGACGTATTCGTAGGTGCCTGCGCTGAGATAGCCGGCGAAAGCTTCGACCCGGTCGTCTCGCAGGTTCTGATGCTGATACCACGGCCAGCACCAGCACCAGTCGTCGCCCCGTGCTCCGGGGTCGCTCTGCGTGTCGGGAGGAAGCTGACCGACGTTGGCCAAGGCGCCGTTGAGTGGTTCGAAGCCGGCGGGGAGCGGATCGACCAGTGCCATGTTGGTGCGTGTGGCATCGGCAACCATGGTGATACGGACTCGAACGGTTGCGCCGGCCGCTACTCGCCACACGCCGTCCGTGCCGAGGCTGACATCGTCGGAACCGTCGATCGATTCGTAGGTACGGTCGACCACGAAACCTTCATCACGCGGATCGAGCTGGAGATCGTCCGGGGCGTAGCGCAGTCCGAGCCGGTAGTAGAGCCTGCCCGATCCGTCGTTGGCCAGCGTGAGGTTGGTGTCGCCCGCATCGATCAGATCGGCCATCGGCACCAAGGATGCACCACGGTCGGTGGTGCGTCCGGCGTAGGTGTGCTCGACCGCGTACCGGTCTCCGAGCCAGGCTCGGGCAACGAAGTCGGGTGTCACCGATTCGAACGTTGCGAAGTACTGCTGCATGGCGAGCAGGATGAAGCTGTTCTCGTATGCGTTGTTCCAGCGGCCACGGATTTGGTTGCCGAGTAGGCCCTGCACCACCTTCGGGATGAGGTCGCTGTCGGGTCGTTTGGTGATCAGGGCGTCCAGGATGATGCCGTCGGTGCGGCGGTCGGAGTATGCGAGCAGATAGGCCTGCTCGCCGTAGTCGGTGGTGAACGTGGCAGCACCGGCGGTCTCGGTTGCCCGGTTCAGGAAGGTCCGCTCGATGGCGGCGTCGGTTGCCCCATCGTCGATGACCGGCCACAACCACGCCAGGGCATCGAGCCCGAGCGTGTCGCCGGCACGGTCGTAGAGCTGCTGGGCCTTCGCCGGGTCACGGTCGTCGACGATGTTGCGGATGTGCAGTGCGTATGCCGACAAGGTGTCGCGGACCGGCTGGCTGTACCACTGCGGGATGTTCGACTCGATGTCTTGCAGATACCAGGTCCCCATGTCGAGCGTTTGCTGGGGCACGGCGTAGCCGGCCTTGCCTGCCGAGAACAGTGCATGGAGCGAGGTCAGTGACGTGAACGGTTGCGAAGGATCACCTTTGCGCCACCACGAGAATCCACCGTCGTCGTTCTGGAGTCTGACGAGGGCGTCGATGTCTCGTCGCATCGATGACTCGATCGAGGCTGCGTCGGGGAGTCCGTCGGCATCGAACGCGTCGAGCACATCACGAAGGGCAACGATGGCGATGATCCTGGCGGCATAGCCATCGGCGTTTTGATACGGGTAGTCGTTGAGATAGAGCACAGCATCGGTCAGGGCCTGGACCGCAGTCGACGACGTATCGACCTCGAGCCCACCGAACTGTGCGAACACGCCAGTCGGCGTTTGTAGCGGTTGGGCGATCGCCGTTGTGTCGCCAGCGCTGTCGATCACGCCGTAGGTGGCGAAGGCCTCGGCGGTGGCCGGGGTGAAGACCGGAAGCGAGATGGCGGAAGAGTCTGCGTTGTCGCCACTCACTGCCGCAACCCGGAATCGAGCGGTTCCTGCGTTGACTGCGGCCGCCGGGAATCGGACCTCGACTCGATCGTTCGCCGGAACCGTGATGCGGCGTCCATTGCCGTCGGTGAGTTCGAGGTTCGTTGCCTCGACGGCCACCTCGACCTCCATCTCGGCGTCGGTCTGATTCTGCACGACGACCGGCAGCTCGAACGTGTCGCCGAAGTTCAGGAACCGCGGCGCCGACGGGCGAACCATCAGCGGAAGCCGTGCCGTGATGCTGGATTCGCCTGATCCGAACCGATCGGCACCATCGACGGCAACGGCCATCACCCGGTACCGAGTCAGGCTGTCAGGCAGCGGAACGGCGACGGTCACATTGCCATCGGCGTCGGTCAACTCGCTCGGCCGGTACACGGCAACCGCATCGAAGTCGGATCGCACGTCGATCGGCTGACCGTTGCCGGCCGCCTGAGACCTGGTTTCGCCATCGGCAGCGGCCGGTGCTGCGGCCGTTTCTGCGACGGCGTCGTCACCGGCACCGCTGATGGACCCCTCGACTTGGGTGAACTTCTCCGATGCGTCGGTTGTCGTAGCGCTCGCCGACTCGTCGACCCCCTCGTTTCCAAGTAGATCGGAACGATTGAGCACGATGGTGGATCGGATGTATTCGGCGTAGCTGTTGGAGTAGATCGGCGCATAGAACACGGAGAGGGGGTCCGGCAGCTGATAGCCGGTCAACGAGAGCACCGCTTCGTCGACAACGACCAGCGCAACCTCGACGCCAGCAGCGGCCCGACCAGAAGCGTCGGCCACATTGACCGTCACCGAGGTGTCGTCACCAGGTTCCAGACTCGTGGCGTCAGGCGTGGCGGTCACGGTGAGCGTGCGGGCAATCGGGGGAATCGACAGATCGATCGACCCGGTTGCGAACGCTGGGCGCCGCGGTGCGTCGGGCAGAGCGGTGCCGTCGTCGGCGGTCCGCTCGACCGAACCGACCATCTCGACCATCAGTGACAGGTTGGGAATGTCATCGTCGGCGATCGGGATCGAGAGCACCGCCGAACCATCGGGAGCGTCGAAGACCTCGACCGATTGCACCCCGCCTCGTTGCACGATCAGTTGGCCCGTCGCCGGACTGAACGGAGCGCTGACCAAGATCTCGGCCGTGTCGCCAGGTTCGTACTCCTGCTTGTCGGGGACGATGAGGACCGATTCCTGAGCCACGTCGCGTGCCGGGCGGCCCGTTCCGCCGCTCACCCAGCGGGTCAGCTCGGACCGGTTGGTGCGGCCGCGGTCGTCGGTGACGACGGCGGTCACTTTGTAGGTGCCGCCGATCGCAGCACCGAACTCGCACTCGACCACATCGTCGGTCGAGGCCACCCCGCACGTCTCGATGTCGGTGAGGACCTCGTGCCACGAGCCATCGTCGAATGTCCACTCCAGCCGGCCGGCTTCGACGGCGATCGTTCGACCGGCAACGGCCTCGCCGTCGAGATCGGTCACGATCGCTTCGATTCGCAACGGCGTCCCGGCTTCGACGAAGGCACGGTCGCTGCGCAACCCCACATAGAACGCCGAAGGGTGCACGAGCACACTGGTTCGAGAGGACCATGCCTGCCGGTTCACGTCGGTGACCGTCGCCTGGGCCGACACCGTGGTCGGCTGATCGACCTCGGGACCCGAGAACGCCATGTCGAGATAGTGGCTGCCGTCGGCGTCGGTGCGACCCGAGAACGTCTTGACCTCTGCCTCGGCGCCGCCGGGCCAACAGTCGAAGCAGTCGCCTTCGAGCGACGATTGGTTGTCGGTGTCGGCGGCCCCGAAGCTGCGCCACCACGGGGTCCAGATCCCGAAGGTGAAGTCGTTCCGGTTGGGCGGGGTGTACTGGGTGCTCCGGTTGGTGACCTGCCACTCGACCGCGGCGTCGGGCAACGGCCCACCGGCGTAGTAGGTGGCGTCGACGGCGACGGTTGCCTGCTCACCCAGGAAGTACGGGTCGCTTGACTCGTGCCGGGCCTGCACCTCGAACTCCGGTGTGCGGAACTCCTGAATCGTGAATGCCCGCTGGGTGCCCTGGTTGGACAGCCCTTGCGCACCCACCAGGTTGAGCGACATCCACCCTTGACCGAGGTTGGCCCCAGCCGGTAGGTCGATTGTCAGCTCGAAACCGCCGAGTGCGTTGACATCGACCGATCCGGTGCCGAGATCGACGCCCTGTGGGTCCGACACCTGGTATTCGATGGAGGCGCCGTCGCCGACCAGACCCAGCTGAGGGTCGTCCGACGAGTCGAGCTTTCGAACCCAGCCCTTTATCCTGACGGTTTCACCGGGCTTGTAGATGCCGACATCGTCGAAGGTGTACCAACGGGTTTCGGCCGCCGAGCCGATGGGTTGCCAACCGGGCGACCAACCGGCCAGCAGAAGCGACGGCTGTCCATCGTCGGTCGCCGCCAGACCTCGAACGGCACCGGGCATGGGGTCGATGGTGGCGAGGCCGTTGTCGTCGGTGGTCACCGAGCGATCGGTCCCGAGAATCGACACGGTGGTGTTCGGGCGGGGCTCGCCGGTCGCCAGATTGGTCGTCCAGACCAGCAACGAGTTCCTCGCGATGACGGCGTCGATACCGAGAGTGGTCGACTGGACCCAGGCCACACTCGGCTGATTCTGCCAGTACTCCTCACTCTGGTTGGGGTACTCCTCGGTGGGCGCAATGCGCACGACGAGCTGCGACGATTCGGCCAGCGGCCCCGTCAGGTCGAGGAACGACTCGGTCATCGCGTCGTCGACCGCCTCGATCGCTACGACGTCGTCGAGCAGTACCGGCCAGTCGGGATCGTCGGGTTGGGTGTCGGACCACTGCTGTTCGAGGTAACGCTGGAATTCGTCGACGTCGTCGGGCCCGACCTTCCAGACCGTGAGCTTCATCGAGTCGTGGTTCGTGGTGGCGACGCTCACGCCCTTCGTTTCGGCCAGCGGGTCGAGGGTGACGAATTGACGGTCGAACCCCTCCAACGACGGGGTCGCCGGGCCGACGGCGATCTCGACGTCGGTGTCATTGGCGAGTGTCTGCCCGAACTCGTCGGTGAGCCCAGCCGCCAGGGTGACGACGTAGGTCGTGCGTCCGGCGCTGCGGCCCCGGACACCGATCGAGGAGCCGTAGAAGTCGACGATCATGCCGGGCAGCTCCGGCTTCACGGTGATCAGCGAAGGGTCGAAGGCGTCGGGGTCGAGTGGATTCGAGAACTCGATCGTCCACGGCTGGAGTGGCTGGCAGTCGCCGCCATACCCACAGTCGGAGCCGGTGACACGTAGGGCCGGATAGGTGCGGGCAGCGAACGTTGTGGCATCAGCGGCGGTGAGCGGCCCCTCGAGCGAAGGTGTTCCCGGGCCGACAGCGATCTCGAGCGCCGAGTCGACGGGCAGTGCCTGCTCGGGGGTGAACGCCAGCCAGCGACCGTCGAGCGCGTTGGTCACGGCATTCGACACCGCCTCGTCGCCTGCGATCTCGGCCTCGGTGGCCAGGCGGATACCAACTTGCGTTCCGTCGGCGGTCAGGATCGTCGCCGCCAGCACGTCGGCCGGGTCGACAAGTTGATCGAAGCTCATGAAGAAAACGGGCGACAGCGGAAGCGATTCCGATAGTGGCAAAACGGTGCTCGGCACGGCTGCCGGAGTCGAGAACGTCCAGCTCACATCGTCGGTCAGCGCCTGCCCGTTCGCCGACTCTGTGCCTGACGGAACCGTTGCGGTGTAGTCGGTCGCCATCGGCAGGCGATCGGTGAGTCCGGGTTCGATCTCGAACCGAACGGTGCGGGCGCCGATCCAGCGCCAACGCCCCGGCACCTCGGGGCTGATGGTCACGGGCGCCTCGACATCGTCGAGTTGGTCGAGCGTGGCCAACGCCACCATGGGTTGGTTGAACGTGACGCTCAGAAACGGTGCCAGTGCAACGTCGCCCTGCGGTTGGAAGCGCAGCACCTCGAGGGGTAGGCCGTCAGCGTCCGGTGTGTCCGGCGGGGCATCGACGGTTGGCGGGAAAGCGGTGTCGATGGTGCTGCCGACGCGGGGTGGGCGCGGTGTTGCTGCCGGTCGGTTGAAGTCGGTTGACTCGTCGGGCACGTCCCACTCGGGGAGCCGGTCGAGAATGCCAGCCGTGGTGTCATCGTCGAGGGCCGCGCCATCGACCACTCGTCGTGCCGCAACTGCGGCTGCTTCGCCTCGTGAGAGATCGATCTGGAACACGCCGTCACCTGCCCCGGTGTTCGTTACCGGTCGAGTTGTTGTTGGATCAGCCGACGAAGCGGCGTCGTCATCGCGGCCACCGTCGGTGCAGCTGGTCACGACGAGCAGTCCAGCAAGAAGGAGCCCCTGCCAATGATGTCGACGGTTTCCCATGCACTCGTCCCCTTCTCGTACCGACCCGGATCGGTATCGACGGCACGGAACTGAGACGTATGGCACCGGCGGCTGGTTCCCGCGAGGCCACGAATTGTTGTCTCGTGAAGCCGATGTCTATGCGCGACGGTCTATCCGCGACCGACCGGCGCGGTCGGCGTGAAGCGGACGTGCAGTTGCTTGATCCCGCCGACCAGCGGGATCCCGGCCGACTGCAGTGGGACCGGGTCGCCGACCACTTCGATGTCGGGCAGACGGGTCAGGAGTTGGCGGAACACGACGGCAACTTCACGGCGGGCGAGGTGGGCGCCGAGGCAGAAGTGCGGGCCTGGCCCGCCGAACCCGAGGTGGGCATTCGGATCGCGACGAACGTCGAATACTTCGGGCCGGTCGAACACGTTTGGATCACGGTTGGCGGCGCCGTAGAACATGACGAGCTTGTCGCCCGGGTGGAACTGCTGGCCAGAGAGCACGAGGTCGTTGGTGACGGTGCGACGCATGAATGTGACCGGTGAAGCAACCCGAACAATCTCTTCGACCGCCGTTTGCGTCACGCCGTCGAGGTCGTCTTGCCAGATGCGCCGCTGGTCGGGGTTCTGGGCGAGCAGGTGCATGCCGTGGCTGATCGCCGTGCGGGTCGTGTCGTTACCGGCAACGGCGAGAAGGATGAAGAACGGTGCGATCTCGGCCGGCGACAGCAGCTCTTCGCCAAGATCATTGTGGACGAGTTGTGAGGTGAGGTCGTCGGTCGGGTTGGTCTTGCGTTCCTCTGCCAGTTCGCTCATCAGCTCGTTGAGCTTCATACCTGCGTCGAACAGCGCCACCATCGGATCGCCTTCTCCGACGAACTCGGGATCGCCGCCACCGAGAATCACGTTGGTCGCATGCAGCACGGTGTCGAACTCGCTACGGGGAATGCCCATCATGTCGCAGATCACCAGGAGCGGGAACGGCTGCGACATCGCCTCGACCAGATTGACCTCGCCCGCCTCGCAGAAGCTGTCGATCACTTCGGTGCAGATGGTCTCGACCGAGTCGAGCACTCCCTGGAGCTTGCGAGGCGTGAACGACCGGGCAACGATGCCGCGCTGGCGGGCGTGGCGTGGGTCGTCCATGTTGATGAACGAACCGAAGAATTCGAGCATCTGCTCTGGCATGTCGGGAATCGACACCGCTCCCTGACCGGAGCAGAAGTCGAGCGGGCGCTTGCTGATCTCGACGACATCGGCGTAGCGAGTGACCGCATAGAACGATTCTTCCTCGCCGGTGAGCTCGTTCAGGTAGTCGACCTTGGTGAACGGTTCCCGTGCCCGCATCTCGGCGAACTCGGCCATGCGGGCGTCGAGGGGCTGGTGCCAAAAAGCAGGTTCGATCAAGCGATGTGGAGCGTCAGCAGTCATGCCAGCACGGTAGCGACCGGTGGCAATCGCCGATGCCTCGTGCGTGGGCATGGCAATCGGAAATTGGCATCGACCCGAACACTGTGCTGCGAGATATGCGGCGCTGCGAGATATGCGGCGTCGATCAGCACTGGCGCGACAAATGGCCCCTGGACTTGGCTGAGCTGGAGTTTGCGACGGGTTCTCGCCGGTCAGCTCATTCGAGTTGGGTGCCGTCGGGTCGGTAAATGACCCATTCGCCGCCGGGTCCGCGTTGCATGGTGTAGCCCAACTGTTTGTGCCGGTTGTGGCGGCCGCACATCGTGCAGTTGTTGTCGTGGTCGGTTCGGCCACC
>RCMY010001022.1_pt1 | contig 26648 bp, 26 predicted proteins | sample 2041341 | NCBI WGS metagenome assembly RCMY01 (sample SAMN09708234, study PRJNA481090) | Marine sediment metagenome, whole genome shotgun sequencing project.
GCTGATACTGGTGCTGACGTTTGCGGCAGGCGCACTTCACGCGCAATCGCCCACAGCGATTCAGGCCCAGGAGGCGGCGGCGGAACTTGAACGGGCGTCTATTATGCTGGATCAGGCCGAAGGCGCGCGCGACCGCGTCAAAGCGCTGACCCAGACCATTCAGGCATTCGAAGCGGGGCTTGGTGCGATGCGCGCGGGCCTGCGCCGCGCGGCAACGAACGAGGCGCAACTGAGCGCAAAGCTGCAATCGCGGGACGCGGAGGTGGCTGAACTGTTGGGCGTGTTGCAAAGCATGGGGGGCGCGCCATCCCCGGTGATCCTGTTGCATCCCGATGGGCCGACGGGCACGGCGCGTGCCGGAATGTTGCTGGCCGAATTGACGCCCGCGCTGAACCGCCGCGCTGATGCACTGCGCGTTGATCTGGAAAACGTCACAACCCTGCGCATGCTTCAAACGGATGCAGCCGAGCGCTTGCAGGAGGGCCTGACCGAGATACAGGAAGCGCGAGCCGCTCTCAATCAGGCGATGGCAAACCGCACCGACCTGCCGCGCCGCTTTACTGCTGATCCGGTGCGCACCGGTATCCTGATCGCCTCAACCGAGACGCTGGGCGGGTTTGCCAGCGGTCTGTCCGAGATTACGACGGATCGGGTTGACCCCGCGCCAGCCCGCCTTGACGGACAGATCGGTGAACTGTCCTTGCCCGTTCAGGGCCTGATCCTGCGTCGCGCTGGTGAGGCGGATGCGGCGGGGGTCAAACGCCCCGGTTTGATCATGGCCACACGCCCCGGTGCCATCGTGACAACGCCAACTTCCGCGACAATTCGCTATTCCGGTCCACTGCTGGATTTCGGAAATGTGGTGATTCTTGAACCCCAAGCCGAGACGCTGTTTGTCTTTGCAGGGCTGGATGTGGTTTACGGGGAAGCAGGACAGGTCATTGCAGGTGGCACGCCAATCGGTTTGATGGGCGGTGCACTGCTACAAAACGGCGAAACATTGTCACCCCTTCGTGAAGGCACTGGCACTGAGCGTTCAGAAACGCTTTATATCGAAGTAAGAGAGCAGAACATTCCACAGGACCCTGCATTATGGTTCCGAACGGACGAGGATGGATAACGAGATGAAGAAGTTTATCATGGCCGCAGTGAGCGGCACGGTTTTGGGAGTGATTGCCACAACCCAGATCGCAGCCCCCCTACTGGCGCAGGAAAGCGCCAAGACAGAGAACGTCTATGAACAGTTGGACCTGTTCGGCGACATCTTTGAACGCATTCGCGCGCAATATGTCGAAGAGACCGATTCAGGCGAATTGATCGAAGCGGCCATCAACGGGATGCTGACCTCGCTTGATCCGCACTCAAGCTATCTAAGCCCCAAGGATGCGGCCAAGATGCGCGAACAAACGCGCGGCGAATTTGGCGGTCTGGGGATAGAAGTCACGCAGGAAGAAGGCTTTGTTAAAGTTGTGTCTCCGATTGATGACACGCCGGCGTTTGACGCGGGTATCGAAGCAGGCGATTTCATCACCCACGTAGACGGCGAAAGCCTTTTGGGTCTGGTGCTGGACGATGCGGTTGAATTGATGCGTGGTCCGGTTGGATCAGAGATCGTGATTACGATTGTGCGCGAAGGCGAGAAAGAGCCCTTCGACGTTTCCATCATCCGAGACACCATCCAGTTGACGGCGGTACGTGCGCGCACCGTGGGCAATACTGCGGTGCTGCGTCTGACCACGTTTAACGAGCAGACTTATCCAAAGATGAAGGAAGGTCTGGAAGAACAGATCGAAGCGGCGGGCGGTATCGACAACATCAACGGTATCGTGCTGGATTTGCGCAATAACCCCGGTGGTTTGCTTAATCAGGCGATTGCGGTTTCGGATGCGTTTCTGGAAGAAGGCGAGATCGTCAGCACCCGTGGTCGCGAGCTGGCTGACGGGGATCGTGTGAATGCCCAACCCGGTGATTTGTCACAAGGCAAACCGATTGTGGTGTTGATCAACGGCGGCTCTGCATCGGCTTCCGAGATTGTCGCGGGTGCATTGCAGGATCACCGCCGCGCAATTGTGATCGGGACCAAAAGCTTTGGCAAAGGCTCTGTGCAAACCGTCATGCCTCTGCGTGGCAACGGTGCGATGCGGCTGACAACAGCGCGCTATTACACGCCGTCGGGCCGTTCCATTCAGGCGCTGGGCGTGTCCCCCGATATCATCGTCGCGCAGCCCCCTGCCAAACCCGCGAGTGAGGAAGACGAGACCTCAAAGCGTCCACTGCGCTCGGAAGCGGATCTGCGCGGCAGCCTGAACAACGACAGCCTGACCGAAGACGAAATCAAGCAGATCGAAGAAGATCGCGCCAAGGCAGAGACTGCGGCCGAGTTGCGCGAAGAAGATTATCAACTGGCCTATGCCATTGATATCCTTAAGGGCTTGTCGGCTTTGGGGAATAAAGACTAAGCGTTCAGCCTTTACTGAGATAACAAATTGCGAGGCGGCAGGAGCAGGTGCGCTTGCCGCCTCTTTCAATATTCAGGTCTAACCCGAGATCCTGACGCTAAAGCACTTCTCGAAAAACTTGAAACATGGTCTATCACTTAACGCGTTGAAATCTTTGATTTCAGGCAGTGTTAAGTGATTCAGGTTTTTTCGAAAGTGCTATAAGCAGTTATTTCTTTGGGCGTTTTGCCTTGAGGTTCTTTTCAAACGCGCCTTCTTGCTCGGCGGCGCTGGATGCCGCCCAATATACCCACATATTGTTTTCTGTTCGGGCTGTTCGAACCTGTTTCTGAAAGGCTTCCAGAGCTTTGGTAAGACGGTCACATGCGGAAACGATATTACCCGAGGTGCCTTTCTGTGTGGTCACATCAGTTATAATTTGCAAGATTATCACCCTGTGAGTATCCTGAAGGAGCGGCATCTTTATGAATGCTTCGAATGTCTTTTTCAGCAGATCACAATACTCAAAATTTGCTGTAAACGCTTTTCGCAACTTGGAAATTTCCTTGATATTTCCATCTATCTCATTGTCCATGGTGTTAAGTTCGGTGCTGAATTTTTTGCACAATTCGAAATACTCTTGCCTCGATTTCTTGGCCTGCCCGCTGGTGTGTTACGCCCTATCCCTGTTGACCCAAGCCTCAAGCTGTCTCCACGCAATGCCGCCGGAACGCGCTTTTGAGCATGTCGAGTTCGGCACGCAGCAAGTCCATCTCGGCGCGGATATCATCGCTGAGCGCCTCGCCTGCGATCAGTGAGATATGGCCGATCTTAGTGTTGGTTTCTGCGTCGTTGATCATCAAGGTCTGCACCCCGTCCGCGATGGCCTGCATCGGGATCGGGACCGAGAGAGTCCAATGGTCGGCACTTTGATTATGGGTCAGCACGATATCGGCAACAACAAGGCTTTCATGCGTCACCTCGATGCGCGGCGCGTCCTCGCCCATGCCGGTGATGATGCCTTGCCAGACGCCCTCTTTCATCTTGGTCTTGGTCAATTGCAGCGATGACATGGCATCTTGCTCCCTGGATTATAGATGCGCGCGCGGACGGCGCGAGAAGGTGAGATCACGCAAGACCACCTGATTCATTTGTGGTCCCTCAAAGATCAGATCGATCCACGCGCGTTCAACCCGTTTTTCATTCAGGTTGGAATAGGCGAGGTCAAATTCGACACGGTGGTTTTCCTCGTTCAGGGGCAATTCGCGGACGATTTGTTCGGTATTGGGGCCGTGTTTGATGTTCAGGCGCGCGAAGATTTCCAGCGGTTTTTCAAGCTCGACAATCGCGTCCATGCGCAGCAGGTGCGTGCGCTTGAGGCCCTTGATGCCGTCCTCGGGAAGATCAATAACCAGAGACAGGAACGAGCCGTCAAACTGGAAAACGTCAAGGCGCAGACCGTAAGGTGCAAGATCCGCTTCGCGCAGATTGCGCAGTTGGCGCAGTGTCAGTTCGGAAAACTCGCAGTCGTGAAAAAGCGTGACCTCCTCACCCAACATGGATTTCGTCTGAACGGCAGATAATCCCGGTGTGGGCAGCGGGCCGCGCCACAACTCGGGCCGCCATGCCCAATCCGCGTTGTGCGGTTTGGGAAAGCTGGTGGAGCCGATCATCGGCAGGGCCAGCCGTTCATCAGCCGTGTGGATCAGCTTGTCGAGGTGGAATTTCAGCACCCGCGCGTGGTTACGTTGGCGGCGCAGGGCAGGCAATTCGGTTTCAGGGGCACGGCGCGCCGCACGCGCCCAGCGTTGAATGTTCCGGGAGAACACCTTGCCATCCAGAAAGCTGAAAGAAATCTTGGACATGACTGCGCGTGCCTTACTGGTTCTTGTCGGTTTTGCACAGCCTATCCGTCGCAATGGTTTCGTTCAAATAGATTGGCAACAATTCGGGGTAAAAAACCGCTGTGTTGCTGAATGAGAAACAATGAGCCTAGTTTGGTGAAAACCTCTTCTTGATTTGAGGCTTGGTCAGGGCTTCAATTTCCCTATAAAACGGGGGGATTACCCCAAGACCACGTCTCCCAAAAGGTAGATCGGGCGCTCGGGCGAACTATAAGCGCCATGCAGAAACCTGCTTTTTTGATGTTGCGCCTTGCCTCAATCAGCGTCTTGTAACTGCCATTCGCATCCAGACCGCTGTATCTTCGACTGATGACCGCTTTCGCAACATTAGCCGCAGGAGGTCAGCAGCATAAGGCCGCGCACATCACCATTCGGGCTGCGAAGCCGGATGTGATTGAGGCCGCAGGCTCCCTGGATCCACCAGATCGCACGCTGGCTAGCGCGAAAGCGATGAAATCCTGAACGGGACCGGGATCAATGTATCTTGATGTTCAGCAGCACACATTCCGAATAAAGCATGTCGATCTCTGACGGGTGCAAAAGCCCCTGTTGGCAGAAACGCGGCGTCGCAAACTCCCGCACCTCATCACAGGCAATCCCCTGTGCCGCGAAACGACGGTCCAGCGACAGGATCGCCTCCTGTGCAGGCAGCACAGAGGCCGCGATCCGCCCTGCATAGCGGGCAAAGAGCGGCTGGTTTGAAAGATACATGATCTCATGTGTCACATATTCATCATGTTTTTTCTGCGGATAGATCACCAACGGGCAAAGCCCCTCAGGCGTCTCAACCGCCAAACTCCGCAGGCGCAGGCCCTGATGATCCTCAATGACCCTGCGATCCTTGGGAGACAACCGGTCCCCCAGCGACAATGGATCATCATGCACCACAAACTTGTCTGCTTCTGAGGGATGCCAAACCAGACGCTCCTTATCCAGCACCGTCAATCCGGCGTTTTCCAGCACGCTGACCGCCGCCTTGGCGCTGGAAAAATTCGTAACTGTCACATTAGGGTCCGACGTCGCCAGCGCGATCATCTTTTGCCCAAAGCCTCGCGCGCGATACGCCTTGAGCACGTACCATGACGTCATGTCCGCCGTGGTTCTTGGCCCCTCAGATGTCATGCGTTCGGCGTATACCAGCCCCAGAACGCCAACAATTTCGCCGCCGTCGCGCAGAGTGATGGCATATCGCCCCTCCGGCCCGCACCACCGTCCGGCAACCAACCTGCGCCAGCCATCAATGTCCCATTTCGCACGCACAAATACCCGGTTCATGAACTGCGCAACTTCCTCACGCTCGGACGGGGCCGCATAGGCAAGCTCTACCATTTCAGACGCCTTTCAAAACGCTGTCCAACGCGATCCAGCGGGTCGCGGCACCATGGGTCAACCGCGCCATCAGCGTATCATAAAAGCTCCAGGTCTCCTCATCAGTCTGCAAATGATGGGTGACAAAGCCCGTAGGCTCGTCCTGCTCTGCCTCACCCAACCGTCGCTGTCGAAGGTGTTCGACACATTGTTCCAGCGTCTTTTCCGTGCCGGCAAATTCTGCACCCTCTTTCCAGCGGATCGGATCAATATGACCGTTGAAATGCTGTAATCCCGGCACCGGCGCAGGATTGGGGCGCATATAGAAATTTGACAAGGCGCTGTATCCCCACCCCGGCAGATGCGCCAGCACCTTGTGCCCGATCCGGTTCCACGGTGGCACCATCACCGGCAACATGTTGGGCAATCCCGCCGACAGCATCCGCCGCCAGCCTGTCCGCAGATCGCGCTCTTGCAACGCCAGATCGCGAAACGCTCCGATTTCGGAGACACGGGTGCCCTTGGGTTCGTGATTTTTATGCGCGAACCCATGCTGTAACGTATAGACGCTCGGCGAGTGCGCCAAACGCCCGGCCAAGCCGGGGTCAATCTCCACCGGGACAACGGCCAGATGCAAAGGCGCTGCAAACTTTTCTGACAGCGCAATCAACCGGTCCAGATCATCGGTGCGCGCCTTGGTGTCATCATCACGCCACCAGAACGTCGGTACTTCTCCCGCTGCGGCCCACGCATCTAGTTCTTCGTCCAATTCCGCCCAAGTCGCCATCGCCCATCCTATCTCAAAGTGGCGCTGATCAGGCGCTATGAGGCACGCCCCAAGGCTCAATCAGCGCCTGTTCATTGCGTTTATCTATCCGGCCTACCTAGACACATAGTTGAGCGTGCCCGTTTTGGCATCCAGCGTAACCGGATGCACTTTGATCGGCCTTCCCCTATTTGTCCAACAGGCGCATGTTGAAGGATGACGGCAGCCTGCTCAGAAGTTGAACTGAACCGATGCCTGAATGCGATCCGCAGACGCGCTTGTGCCATCAAAAAGCTCACGATCGCCTGTAATGTACTCAAGGCCCACTGTGGTATTGTCGCGAATTTGATAGTTCGCTGTCAGGTGAATGGTCTCAAGCTGCTCAGTGTCGGTTGCACCACCGATATTGTTGTCGCGAAGGCCGTAAACAAGGCCGAAGGTCCAATCATTCATCTGTTGGCTGATACCGATTGTGATGCCATCCGCTTCGACAGCGGTGCCGCTAAAGGTGTCGTCGCCCCCGAACACCATGTAAGAGCCAATCGCTTCACCAGTGGTAAGCGAGGCATTGAGGCTACCGCCCTCCCAAAGCTGCGCATTGCCGCTCAGGTTCACACCCCAGCTGTCAACATCGCCTCCCGCAGTGGACAGGTTTGTACCCAATGCCGCGAGTTTCAAGAAATAGCGATCATTCCCGTAAAAGACCGCGCCGGTTAAAGCCGGATCAGAACCGCCACCCGCCGCTTGCTCGATCGATGTGGAGAAGCCAAGACCGCTGGGTGTCGAATGGGTGTAGCGCGCCTGTGTTACACGGGCAAAGGGGATGCCGGCAGGCCCCTGAAAGTCCAGCGTCGAAGGGTAACTTTCGATGGGCATGAAGTTGGTCCAGTTTCGGCCAAGGCGGAAACCGGCAACATCCACATAGGCGTGTCGCAGACGGAATTGCCCACCGCTGCCGCCAAAGAAGTCACCTTCAAGCACCGCTGAGGCACCGTCCAGATTGGCGCGAATGCCAAAACGAGACTGGATCGCCTGACCGCGAAAGTTGCTGCCGGTATCGCCACCGGGAACAAGGGAACCAAGGCCAAAGACCGTGGTGCCAAGATCTGTATCAATATCGTAGATCAGATCGCCTTTGATGTAGCCGTAAAAGGTCAGCTCAACGCCGCCAACGCCAAAGCTGAGTTTAGGGCGATCCTCCAGTTCAGCGACGCGCGCTTCGAGTGCTGCAATTGTGGTGTTCTGTGCGGCCAACGGCAGTGCTGTGCACCACGCCAATAGAGTGACCGTTCCCACAGATAAATATCCGGGTTTCATCATGTTTCTCCCCATAGGTGATTGCCCCTGTTCAACTTCAAGGGTTGGATAGAACGCTGAACGGTCCGGCGATCACTAGCCAATCAAGTTAGAGAGATAAAACGTGACTGATCCCGCACAACCTTGTGATGAGCGCGTGACAATCAGATGAACTGAGACGGGAACAGTTCAAGTTCTGACCCCGCCTCAGCGCCACATGGCACTAACCAAAATTCTGGTTTGAGTGCGACTAAAACGTTTCGACTTTACATTGAAACAACCAACATCACCTAACGCGTTGAAATGTTTGATTTCAGGCAGCGTTAGGTGATCCAGATTTAAGTTGAAGCGCTCTAACGCGGGTTGGGAACGCGCGTTCAACCGAAACACATCATCAGGTAGCCCGAGTTTTCCACCAAAAACCTCTGGTCAAGACGGAAAAGACCCGGCAAGAAACCAGGCCTTTTTATTGTGGCTATGTCAATCGTTAGCGGCTGTCATTGCCGTCACCATACCCACCGTAGATGAAGCCTTCACCGGCTGAGCGGATGTTGGAGCGGGAGGAGATGGTTGAACGGGACAAATAGGAATCATCAAATCCGACTGTGCTTTGACGTTGGTCCCGACCACGTTGGGCGCGGTCCAGATCGGTCGGATTTGGGTCATCCGAGAACACTTCAACAGCGCTGTTGGACGTGTCCAGGCGCAAATCATTGTAGCGGTCCGATTGATCCGCAAATGCGGCGGTACTCATCAGGGCGACGGCGGTGGTTGTAAGTAAAAGTCTCATGTGTTGCTTCCTTTCAATTGGAACGCATTGTCTGCGCTTGTCTCGATGACTCCAACCTAGGGATCAGATCGTTCACATTCAAAACACCTACGTTCACTGAGCCGTGCGTAGTGAGGCCCCAACGTGATGGGCGCGTAATATTTGAGGCGCGCATTATTTAAAGTTGTTCCTGAACAAAGCCTTGGATGTCAGTTAAACAAGCTGGAGCCGTAATTTCCTTGCAAAAATCGTGAACGAATAGCGCAGGATAGGACGCGTATTCGGGGCCATATCGAAGGGGCAACTTCCCGTTAGGTTGCTAATATGCAGTTCGGCGCTGCGGGTGACTTTTCAGAATGACGTTTACAAGCTCGCTTTTACACAGCAGTTTTTCAAAGCGTTTTGGGGGAAATGGTGGCAAATACCGAGGCTGTCTACCCAACGCTCAGGAAATGCCTATCGCTTTCTTACAGCGCGACCGCCAAAGCCGATCCAATCTTGATGGCGCGACATGAGCGTTGGATTTGGCGCGTTGGAAAATGCGGGCTTTCGGCACAGTCCGATAACACGTCACATCTTTATTTTCCCTGTCAACAGAGTGAATATTGCCAATTCCGTCTCAAACTATGCGAGACTAGACTCATCTTCTCACGTTTTTTTTGGATTCGAAGCGCAGTTACGGCTGACGCGGACCCAGAATTCAGAACCCGATCAAAAGGACGCTTGCCATGATCCTCTATCCAATGATTGAACTGCTTGATGGTCGATGTGTCAGCCTGTTTCGGGGCCGGACCGACGAGCCCCACATCTGGCATCTCGATCCCGTCGCAAAGGCGAAGAGCTTTGCCAAATCCGGTGCAGAATGGCTCCAGATCACCGATTTTGATGCCATGTCCGGCGATGAACGCAACGCGGATCTCATTCGCGAGATCATCCTGACTGCGGGTATTCCAGTGCAGTTGGGAGGCGGGTTTCGCAGCTTGGAACGGATCGCTGAATGGATTGATCACGGCGCCGGCCGCATCATTGTTGGAACTCTGGCTCTGCATCAGCCCGAGTTGGTCAAAGAGGCGGCAAAGCTATACCCCGACCAGATTGTGCTGGCGGTTGATGTTTCTGATGGACTGGTGGTCAGCGATGGGTGGCGAGAAAAAAGTGCCTTTACGCCCTCGGCTTTCCTAAAGGCCTTTGAGGATGATCCTTTCGCGGCGATCATCGTAACCGATATCGACGCAGGCTTTGGGGATGCCGAAGACAGCATCGCCTTGATCGCGCAACTGGCTGGCGAAGCCAAAACCCAAGTCATAGCGAGGGGGTTGTCGCGCACACTCGATGATTTGTCTCGCCTGAACTACGTGCCTTTTGTCTCGGGGGCAGTGATTGGACGCGCCTTGTTCGACGGTAGCTTCGACTTCGAGGCCGCCCTGGAAGTGGTCAAATCCGAAGTCGGGAAACGCGCTCAGTTTATTTGAAGCGATCTTGGCCGGTTGACACCGGACTGGCGGGTCACGGCTGGGGTTGGGGCGTTGCATCTGACCTCAGAGCCGGTTTTTTGCGCGGCAAAATTGGCGCAAAGCACTGTTGGCGATAGACACTTTCCCTCTTTTCCATCGTGGGCACTTGCGTGGCGGTGGATGCGTGACCATGTAAAGTAGGCAAGGCATAACTTGCGACCTTCTGTTTCCTAGCGGCCTCAGTTGATCTTTTGACGTAACTGAAGCGGGCCATCGCGTTTTGTTGGTGGCACCTGATCTAGGAGACATGACGATGGCGAAGAGCACCGTGGAATAAATCCAACCTCAAAAAGGCTTTAATAGCTGGATGATGGGCAATCGATGCCCTTCGACGTTATTGATGGCCGGTAAAGTCGCGACCCGTCTTGCTTTGGCGCAGGCCTACGTCGCGCTGAACGACAAGGTGGGCAGGGCCGTTGGGCTATTTCCACCTTTTGATCTCATGCGGCCCTCAGGTTTCCCGCCGCCGCCATCCAGATTTTCAACGAGATAAATTCGATAGGACAGAAAATGATAGAAATTAACTGGGGCAAACCCATAATATTTGTGCTTTCGCCGAAAGGCGACACCAAAAAATTCACCACAATTGAACAGGCCCGATACTGGCTCTGTAAGAAGTGGCCAATTACCGATCATAGCCGCGATCTCGCGCTTAACCGGATTGATGCCGCGATGCAGTGTATGGGAACGGTCGGCGCGGCCCGCAAGGCTTTCGTCTTGGCGGCGACGACTGCAGGCTTCAAGCCGGATCAAGGAAGCGCCGAAGCGGTGGCCGGTTGCTGATCCTGATTGGTTGACACCTGCGGGCCTCGCCAATCGACGGGCGTAATCCAAACGCCTGTTAAGCCTGTTTATCCAAAGCCTGCATGTCTGCAGCGCAACCCGAGCAACGAATATGTTAAGGAGATTTATTGATGGCCAAACTGGCAATGAAGACTGTGTTTACAACCGCCGAGCCTCAAAAGGAAACGCCGCTGGAAAAAACCGCGCGCGTCGTGAGGGAAATTAACGAAGAAGAAACGGAAATACGCGACGTCAAGACAGAGCGGCTTCGCAATGCCCGCCTAGAGAGTGAGGCCGATACACTTGACGGGGCGAGCACGGCACCATCCAGTACTTCGCGAAAGTAGCCGCTTGCCAAAGCCGCAAACTAGGGTTGAAACGTCACACATACCAAACACAGACGGTGTCTGGAAAACCAATGGCCGCTAGGTTCCTCAAACGGAAAGACCTTGAAATTCAGCCTTCAGAATGGCCCGGGATCCTCGCCAAGTATTGTGAACCGTTTGACTTTTCGCCGTTGTGGAAGCGTGGAAGACTTTACTTTGGGCCAGATATTCCACTTTGAAAGGCAATATTTGCAACAAAGCGTTGCAGACCTGCAAGCGTCGATACTGCCGTGGTTGATCAGACAGTTTTAATCGTGGTTCATAGAGAAGACAAACTTTGTACAGATAGTTTTGTGGGTGCCATTCCGTCATTTTTTGGCCCGCCCGCCCATGCCATCTTTGTAGGTATCTATTTTTGGGTTCCGCTCGCAAGTGAGGTGGGCATCGAAAGCCGACGTTCGGGCATTTCCATGTCATCGGAGCATGGCGAACACGCGGCAGATCGAAGGTCTTCCATGGCCACGAGATCAGGATCATCGAAAAGACCGCCTGCATCTGCGTATTCGGACATAGCAGTTCAGCTTGCGCCGACGTCTCGAAAAGCTTTCCCATCGCCGCATCAATTTGCAAATTCGGGCCTGAGCGTGGAACTCTGATGCACCGGACAGCATCGTGGTGTCCAATTATAAGAGGTGCTGCCGTTCGCTGCATGCCCAAAGTGACGCCGCACCCAAATCCTAGACATCCGCCGGGTTCTCTACATCACGACCCAAAGCCGCGAGATCAGAGTATCTGTCACCAATCCGGTGGTGCGGACGGCCACGGGTGGCGGCGCCAAGGGCAACAACCAACTCGTCCACCGCTGGCGCATCATAGATCGAGAATTGCACTGTTAAATAATGCGAACGGCGTCCGGTGTCATGTTTGTCCATCAACGGAATCTGGATCTGGGTGTTCGCCGGACCTCGGGTGTTGGTAAAGCCAAGATAGCTTTTGGCCCCCACGGCCTCGCGGTAAAAATTGCCGAATTGCAGGGTGTGGATCAAAGCCGAGGCATGTTCGACCTCGCAGCTGGTGCCCGCAATACACGCCTTGCCATAAGCCTCGATTGCATCGCCAGAGCCAGCCAGCGCAATCAACCGGTCAGAAAGCATCTGGCCCAGAACCGGTGCCATCCGTTGGATGTCAGGTGCAAGGTCCTCAACAAAACCACGTCCTGCCCAAGGGTTGCTCACCACGGCGGCAACACCAATCATCCGCAAAACCGGATCAGAGGCGCGTCCGCCCTCGGTGTGGATGTCTTCGTCAAAGGTGACAACTTTTCGCAATTCGGGGATCATGGTTTTTCTCCAGTCAGATGTGATAGTTTCGGTGTCCGGCAACGGCATGAACGACACCTTCCACTTCGGTTCCGTGATAAATACCAAAGGTGCCATGCTGATTTTCCTGCGCGTAACGGTGCAACATGGAACGCTCGGCTTCATCGCTCGCCCGCTCCAGCGGCAGGGCATCAAGCTCGAAATAGCGCATGCCGTCAGGTGCGTCGCCTTGCAATGTGCCGTGGTAAATGAAGGCATGGTTGCCGTTTTGTGTGTTTTGATAAACAGCATAAAGATGATCAAGGTTTGGCGTCAGGCCAAGGCGTTTCAGATGGTCGATAAACCCATCGACAGTATTGGATTTGGCAGGGGCCGAAGGGACCGATATCTGGCCGGTTGGGCTTTCACTCAGCAGGACGCGCCCCTCATTTGCGAGAACGGCGCAAACGGAAACCCGTCCTTCTGCTGCCGCTGCATCAGCAAGCGCATGGTCCAGACCGATGTCGAAATATGCGCCTTTGTAATAGCCCAAGGGTTCACCCTCGTGGGTTTCAAATTCAAGCACCCGCCCGATCAGGATCAGATGATCGCCGGCATCCACCAAACGGTGGCGCGCACAGCTGAAACTTGCCAGTGTATTCTCGATCAACGGGACGTTCTGGGCATCCGTGCGCCAGTGCGCGATGTCGAACTTTTCCGTTGATTGGGAGGCGAACAGTCCAGAGATTTCTTTTTGATCATCAGCCAGAATATTGATGGCGAAATGCTCGGCGGTTGCGAAGGTATCACAAGACAAGGCTGCCTTGGCGATACAGACTAGCAAGAGCGGTGGATCAAGGGAAACCGAGGTGAATGAATTGGCCGTAAACCCGCGCGGCGTTCCATCAGCTTCGCGCGTTGTTACAACCGTTACGCCAGTAGCAAAACTTCCGAAAGCATTGCGCAACCCCCGTTTTGTATCCGCGTCCATGTCTTTGCGGGCCGCGACCGTCTCAAGGATATCATCATCGGCACCCAGTGCGGGAGGTGCGGAAAGCGGGCCGTGGCCATGCCCACCAAAGCGCAACGGATTGGCGGCAACGGTCCATGGTTTTGCACCGGTGTTCGGGCCGGGGACTTCTGCGAGCATGCCACGTGCGGCGACATGGGGATCACGGGTGATATCAGCGATGGTGTTAAGCGGACCGTACGGCACCTCGCCGCCCAAGAGCGCTGTCAGGTCCGATTTGTCATGCAATCGCGTCCAGTCGGCAACAAGATGATTGAGGGCCGTGGTGTTATTGGCGCGCGCGGCGCGGGTTTCAAAACGCGAATCTTGTCCCAACTCAGGTTGACCCATGATCGCCGCCAGCCGTTGCCAAAACGCATCATCCACGATGCCCAATGCGATATGACCGTCTTTTGCAGGGAACAGCCCGAAAGGTGCCAGAAACGGATGGCCGTTGCCCATCGGTCCCGGCACAACCCCAGTCATATCATGCATATAAACCATGCGTTCACAAAGCGAGATCATCGCGTCATACATCGCCACATCGACAAATTGGCCTTTGCCGGTGGCTTCGGCTTCGCGCAGGGCGGCCATGATGCCAAAAGCCATAATCATCCCCGCAAAGATATCGCCAACACCTGGGCCGGTTTTGGTGGGCGTGTCCGCATCCGGTCCGGTCATCGCCATGAGGCCACCCATCGCTTGGGCGACCACATCATACGACGGCCAATTCGCATAAGGGCTTGTACCGGTACGCGGATCGCCGAAACCACGGATCGCGGCATAGACCAGTTTCTGGTTCTCTGCGGCGAGGGATTCGTATGACAGGCCCAGACGCTCCATGACACCGGGGCGGAAGTTCTCGACAATTACGTCTGCTGTGAGAGCAAGATTGCGAAAGGCGGCTTTGCCTTCGGGTGATTTGAGGTCGAGCTGAACGCTCTTCTTGCCTCGGTTCAGGCTGACGAAATACCCTGCCCAGTCATGCGCGGGATCGTCATCGCGGAATGGTCCATTGCCGCGGCTGGTGTCGCCGCTGCCGCCTTCGATCTTGATCACCTCGGCACCATGATCAGCCAAATGCATTGTGCAATAAGGGCCGGACAACATGCGGCTGAGGTCAAGAACACGCAGGCCTTTCAGGATTTTGGTGCTCATACTGTGGTGCTCAACTGGTCAAGAAACTGTCGGATCGGACCGTTCACCGCTGCTGGATTTTCGGCCAAGGCCATATGGCGCAAGCCCGTGAGGATAAGTGTTTGCGCGCCCGGAATTTCTGCGGCAATTGCTTGGGTCATCTCCGGGCCATTGCCGAAATCTTCGTCGCCGGTGATGACCAATGTGGGGCAGGTGATCGGCGGTTGGGGCGCGACGATCTCGTCGATCCCGTTGGCCAGAACACGGTAAATGGTGTGGTAGACCTCCTTGCGGTTGCCCGTCACCCAGCCGCGTACGGTGTCCATCATATCAGGGTTTGCAATGCGAAAACCATCGGTAAACCAACGCTCCAATGCCGCTTCTATCGTCGAACCGGGGCCTTCTGCGCGCGCCTGAACAACGCGTTTGAGGATGGCGGCTTGTGCGGCTTCGCTGCGCTTGTGGGGAGAGTGCAGGATGATCAAAGCCTGTGCCCGATTTGGCAGGTCTTGTGCAAAACGGCGGGCAATCATGCCGCCAAGCGAGAAGCCAGCAATCATCGCGTTCTCAACATCGCAATGATCGAGCAAGGCGCGCAACTGATTGGAGAACAGGGAGAGGTTTGGTGTTTGGGGCGGCACCACTGTATCGCCATGACCGAAAAGGTCATAGGACAAGACGCAGTATTTATCTGACAGTGCCGGAACCATCCATTGCCAACAGGAGTGGTTCAAACCCAATCCATGGATCAAGACAACAACAGGCGCATCCGCTGGGCCGGTCAACTCATACGCTGTTCCGTCGGGGGCCATGTCCATCATTTTTCACTTTCCAAGGGGCGGTAAGCGACCACCTCCACCTCGACCCGCGCGTCGACCAAAAGATCGCTGACAACAGCGGAGCGCGTCGGTGGTTCGACCGGAAAATACTCACCGTAGACCGCGTTGAACCCCGGAAAATCGGTGCGATCGCGCAGCCAGACCATCGCCTTGATCACGTCCTCGCGGGTGCATCCGGCCTCGGCCAGCGTGGCGGTGATATCATCCAGAACCGCGCGGGTTTGATCTTCGACGGTGCCATCGGTCATGGGGGCACCATCGCGCATCGGGATTTGTCCGGTCAGGTACACGAAATCTCCTGCGCGAATGGCGCGTGAGAGGGAAAGAACACGCCCCCCGATCTCCAGTGGCCCGCCGATGACCTGTTTTTTACCAACCATTTTGTCCCCCGTTTGCGCCAGCCTGCCCCTTTCATCATCCAAGGATTTCGGATTTTTCGACAAACGATGTCGATTTTTCGTGCATGCCAATCGGGAAAGCGGCCTTGAATGGGAATCAAACCGGGGAGGACAAGTTCTATGGCCGAGATCAAAAGCTATCAGATGTTGATTGACGGAGCGTGGGTTGATGCATCGGATGGCGCGATGTTCGACAGCGTGAACCCCGCCACGGGCGCGGTTTGGAGCCGTGTGCCGGAGGCCACCGAGGCGGATGTGAACCGCGCCGTGGAAGCCGCGCACCGCGCCTTTACCACCGGACCTTGGTCAAAACTGACCCCAACGGAGCGTGGTAAATGCCTGCGCAAGCTGGGTGACTTGCTGGCGGATCAATCGGAAGGGTTGGGCCGGACAGAGTCCATTGATACGGGTAAGATGCTTAAGGAAACCCGCTGGCAAGCCAAGTATATCTCTGAGTTCTTTCACTTTTTCGCCGGTTGTGCAGATAAGGTCAGCGGCGAGACGCTGCCTATCGACAAACCTGATATGTTTGTGTTCACCAAGCGCGAACCACTGGGTGTGGTCGCCGCCGTTGTGCCGTGGAATTCGCAACTTTTTTTGGTTGCCGTCAAACTTGGACCTGCGTTGGCGGCGGGTAATACTATTGTTTTGAAAGCATCCGAACACGCAAGTGCTGCGATGCTGGAATTCGGTAAGCTGATCGAAGAAGCGGGCATTCCACCCGGCGTGGTTAACATCGTCACGGGACATGGTGAACCTTGCGGGCGCGCGCTTACCTCACATCCATTGGTCGCGCGGGTTTCCTTTACCGGAGGGCCTAACGCGGCCCGTCATGTGTTGGAAAACGTCAAACGCAATTTTGCCGAGGTGTCCTTGGAACTGGGCGGAAAATCACCGTTCATCGTGTTTGAGGACGCCAATATCGAAAGCGCCGTCAATGCGTCGATTGCGGGGATATTCGGCGCGACGGGGCAAAGCTGTGTCGCAGGGTCGCGGCTTTATCTGCACGAAGACATCGCTGATGAGTTTCTTGTGAAAATGACCGCACTGGCGCGTCAGATCGTCATTGGCGACCCGCTTGCGGATGAGACACAGATGGGGCCACTTTGCACAATAGGTCAGCTGGAACATATTCAGCGCGAGGTGGCCCATGCGCAAAGTGAGGGTGGCAAGGTACTGGTTGGGGGCAAGCAACCCGAAGGGCTGGGCGGCTTGTTTTACGAACCCACTATCATCGAATGCCCGGGCCAGGATTTGCGCATCGTTGATACCGAACTTTTTGGTCCGGTTCTGTCCGTTCAACGGTTCAAGACCGAGGAAGAAGTGCTCGCCCTTGCCAATGATTCCGAACATGGATTGGCGGCGGGGATATTCACCCAAAACTCTGCGCGGTCTTTGCGGATGGCCAATTCGGTGCGGGCCGGGATTGTCTGGGTCAATACTTATCGCGTGGTGTCGCCAATTGCCGAATTCGGTGGTGTCAAAGGGTCCGGATATGGCCGCGAAAGCGGGTTTCAGGCGATCTATGATTACACCCGCCCCAAGGCCATCTGGATGAACACATCCGATGAGCCTATCTCAAATCCATTTGTCATGCGGTGATGGAAATCTGCCCAAGATTTAGAAAAGGAGCTGAAGGATGAAATTCCAACTCGCCATTAACATGGAACGGATTGATAACAGTCTGGACATGAATGATGTGGCCCGCCACACGCTTGAAATGGTTCAGATCGCCGAGGACGGGGGATTTGATATCGTCTGGTCAGCGGAGCATCACGCGCTTGAGATGACCATCGCGCCCAATCCGTTTCAACTGCTGACATGGTGGTCGACAGAGACCAGCCGCATCCGGCTTGGCACCGCTGTTGCAACGGCCGCCTATTGGCATCCGATTAATCTGGCGGGCGAAGCCGCGTTTGTGGACCTGATCAGTGGCGGTCGGTTGGAGTTTGGCATTGGTTCAGGTGCTTACCAGCGCGAATTTGACCGGATGAAGCCGGGGCTCAAACAGTCGGACGCATGGCGTTATATGCAAGAAATGCTGCCTGTGGTGCGTGACCTGTGGAAAGGCGATGTGGAACATAACGGCGAGTTTTGGCAGTTTCCAACATCCACCTCAGTTCCTAAGCCTGTGCAGGCGGACGTGCCTGTGTGGATCGCCGCGCGTTCGCCGATTACCTATGATTATGCGATGCGCAATCGCTGCCATGTGAATTGTTGGCCACTGACCCGTCCCTTTGCCGAAGCCGAACTCTATCGCCAACAGTTGGATGAAGCGATTGCCAAAGCCGACAACGGATGGGAACCCCGCTTTGCCCTGATGCGCCACGCCTGTCTGTATGACAACGAAAGTGGCCGCCAAGAGGGGCTGAATGCGATCCGCAAATTGCTCAGCCAGTTCGAGAACCTGTTCCGCAATTCCGGTGATGTCGTGAACGGCTTTCCCGCTTCAATCCCGCTGGATGAGCTGACAGGGCGCGAACAATATGACCCTGCGATGCTGGAAGAAAACCTGATGTTCGGGTCGCCCGACACGGTGATTAGAAAGCTGAAAGGTTACGAGGCGTTGGGGGTGAACGAGTTCATCTATTACGCCTCAATGGGACTGGGCCATGAGGCCCAGAAACGCTCGTTGCGGATGTTCTGCGCCGACGTAATGCCGGAATTTGAATAAGGAGAACCCAATGTCGACAGGGGTAACGGTACGCCGTGACGGACATGTACTTGAGGTGACACTTGCACGGGGCAAGGTGAATGCCATCGACGTGCCAACGTCACAGGCATTGGCGGCGGCGTTTCAGGAGTTGCACGAGGATAACGACCTGCGCTGTGCTATTCTTACCGGTGGCGGTGACAAAATATTCTCGGCCGGTTGGGACCTTAAGGCGCTTAACGACGGTGAGATGCAGTTGGATAACTGGTGGGAAGCGGATGAGTATGGCTTTGGCGGCTTCACTGGATTGACCGAAAATTGGGCCCTGAACAAGCCGGTGATTGCGGCGATCAACGGGCTGGCAATTGGCGGTGGCTTCGAGATGGCGCTGGGATGTGATCTGCTGATCGCGGCGGATCACGTGGAATTCGGGCTGCCGGAAATGCCGCTGGGCATTGTTCCTGACGCCGGTGCATTGCAACGCCTGCCGCGCCGTATTCCGCATAACATCGCAATGGAGATGTTCCTGCTGGGGCGTCGCATGACCGCCACGGAGGCTGCGCATTACGGGCTGGTCAACAAGGTCGTGCCAAAGGAACAACTGATGGATGCGGCGCGCGAATGGGCGGCGTCAATTGCATGGTCCGCACCGCTGGCGATGCAATCAGTCAAAGAAGTACAGCGCGAAATCGAATGTGTGTCGCTTGAGCAGGCGTTTCACAAAATGCGCACTGACCCGATGCCGATCTACCGCAAGATGTTAAAATCCGAGGACGCCAAGGAAGGTGTGGCCGCCTTTGTCGAAAAGCGCGAACCCAACTTTAAAGGCGAATGATGTATCCTGATCCGACTGTGATCCGTCGCGTCACGAGTATTGGCGCGGGTCCTATTGGTGGTGGCTGGACCGCGCATTTTCTGGCCCGTGGCTATGATGTGACGGCCTATCTGCATGACGCGTCCGAAACACCGGCGTTCATGTCGATCCTCAACACAGCTTGGCGCAGCTTGACCGACCTTGGCCTTGCGCCGGGGGCATCAATGGATCGCCTGCGCATCGTAACCCGTTTGGAAGAAGCGCTTGATGGTGCAGAATTCGTGCAGGAAAGCGCGCCGGAACGGTTGGAAATCAAACAGGCCCTTTACGCGCGGATGGGTAAGATGTTGCCGCCCTCGGTTATCATCGGCTCCTCGACCTCTGGTCTGACCATGACGGATATTCAGGCGGAGTGTTCGACCCCTGAACGCACGGTCATCGGGCATCCGTTTAACCCACCTTACCTGTTGCCATTGGTCGAGATCGTCGGCGGCAAAAAATCTTCGCCCAAGGCCGTTGCTTGGGCGGGCGAGTTTTACAAAATCGCGGGCAAGGCACCGCTTTTGATGAAAAAAGAAATCCCCGGTTTCGTCGCAACCCGTCTGCAGGAAGCGCTGTGGCGCGAGGCGTTGCATATGGTTGCCAACGGCGAAGCGACGCCCGCGGATATTGACATCGCTTTGATGAACGGCCCTGCGCCGCGCATGGTTAGTCAGGGGCAATGTATGGCCTTTCACGTGGCTTGTGGTGCGGGCGGGATGGCGACCAATCTGGATCAATTCGGCCCCGCACTAAAGCTACCGTGGACGCGATTGGAAGCACCTGAATTGACGCAAGAGTTGCGCGACCGGATGGTTGATGGCTGTAACGCCATCGCAGGGGACAAGCATTTTGAAGATATGGCCGCACAACGGGACCGCGAAATCGTTGCCGTTTTAAACGCGTTGCGTCAATCGCGGTTGAGCTGACCTTTTCCGGGTGATCCGTTCAGGGTATCCAAAAAATCCGAAAGCGATCCGGGCCAACTGGGCGCTGGTTCGTTTGCGGGCCATGCCTCGCGGTATTCTGACGGGCGGCGGCCAAAGAATTTGCCAAACGAAAAGGCGAAATGCGATAGCGTGTTAAAGCCTGAGGCAGTTGCGATCTGGCGCACGCTAAGGTCGGTTGAGATCAACAAAAGCCGCGCGTTCTGCAACCGCCGCAACAATCCGAATTGTACCAAAGTACAGCCGACGTGTTTCTTGAACTGCCGCTCTAATTGCCGTTGGGAGACGTCAAGAAGACCGGCAATTTCCGGCACCTTCAACGGCTCTTCGATGTTCTGTTCAATCAGTGTCATCGCCTCGCGGACCAGCGGCAACATGGTCTCGGTACTGCGCCCCATCGTGCTGCGCTGCGGGGATGCGGCACTGCGGATCGGGTGGTGCAGCATCTGATCCGCGATCTCTCCCGAAAATCCGCTGCCGCTAATGCCCTCAATCAGGCGCAACATCAGGTCAACGCCCGCCAAACCACCCGAACAGGTCAGCACCTTGCCGTCGATGGTAAACAGGCATTCCTGTACATCCACGCGGTCAAAAGATTCCCGAAAACCGCTGAGCCATGACCAATGGGTTGTCGCCGGTTTCCCATCCAACAATCCGGCCCGTGCAACAATATAACAACCCAATTCGACACCGCAGATGCGTTCCCCTGCACGGGCCCGTTTGCGAAGCCATGCGATCAGGTGCCGGTTGTTGTAATGTTCGGTGCCCCAACTGCCCAATACAAAAATAAAGTCCGCGGATTGCATATCGTCATCAACGATTTCAACCGTTGTGGTCATGCCATTGCTGGCGGGCACTTTTGCGCCATCAAAGGAGGCGATTTCCCACGAGAACATCGGGCCGGGTGCCAGGTAATTCGCGATCCGCATCGTCTCGATCATGGTGACAAGCGTCGCCATATTAAAGCGGGGGACGACAATGAAAACCATATGCGTCGCTGCCCTGTCCATCTTTGGCATGATATCAATTTCCAGCACTTTAGCTCATCCTGTCAGGTGCGCATTTTCGCCACTCTAGCCGAATGTATGGCGAATAATCGACAATTATTTAGGCACCTCCTGCGCCAAGCTTATAAAAAAAGGGGGCTTGTTTGAATGAACTACGATGTCGTGCTGACCTGTGCGGTGACAGGTGCCGGAGATACCACCGGCAAAAGCGCCCATGTGCCCGTGACCCCGAAACAGATCGCAGACGCCGCGATTGAGGCGGCCAAGGCGGGTGCATCAGCGGCGCATATTCACGCGCGAGATCCCGAAACAGGACAGGGATCGCGTGATCCAAAGCTTTTCAAGGAAATCGTCGACCGCATCCGCGACAGTGATACAGATGTGGTTATCAATATCACCGCTGGCATGGGTGGTGATTGGGTTCCGGACCCGTCCAATCCTGCGATGCCGGGGCCGGGCACGGATATGATCGGCCCCCAAGAACGTCTTGCCCATGTGAAAGAATGCCTGCCCGAGATTTGCTCGCTCGACTGCGGGACACTGAATTTCTCTGACACCGATATGATCTATATCTCGACCCCGCCAACGCTGCGCAAGATGGCCGCACTGGTGCAGGAATGGGGGGTGAAGCCGGAGATGGAAGTGTTCGATCTGGGTCACATCCGCTTTGCCAAACAGATGGTCGAGGAAGGGTTGATCAACGCGCCGCCGATGTTCCAGCTTTGTCTGGGCATTCCGTGGGGTGCGGACCAGACGGTGGAAACCATGGCGGCGATGAAAGCCCAGCTACCGCAGGGTGCAAGCTGGGCCAGTTTCGGGATCAGCCGTGGGCAGATGCCGATGGTGGCCGCAGCAGTCGCATTGGGTGGCAACGTGCGTGTGGGCCTTGAGGATAACATCTATCTGGATCGCGGCGTGCTGGCGACCAATGCGCAACTGGTGACCCGCGCGCGCGAGATTATCGAACGGATGGGCGGGCGTGTCGTGACCCCGCAAGAGGCACGTAACAAATTGAACCTGCGGGGCGCGAATGGCTGATATCGCCAACACCGGCAGCCTGCAAATCCGCGACGTTTCCAAGCTTTTCGGGACGTTCAAAGCGGTGAATGGCGTGACGCTGGACATCGAAAACGGTGAGTTTCTGACCCTGCTGGGGCCGTCCGGATCGGGCAAAACCACGCTGTTGATGATGATCGCCGGATTCCTGGATATCTCTCAGGGCGATATCGCGCTGGACGGCGCGTCAATTGTGGATGTTCCGGCGGAAAAGCGCAATTTCGGGATGGTGTTTCAGGGATACGCTCTGTTTCCTCATATGTCCGTGCGCGACAACATCGGCTATGCCCTGAGCGTGCGCAAACGTCCCACAAACGAGATCAAGGCGCGTGTGGATGAGATGCTGGATCTTGTGCAGCTTCAGGACTTCGCGGATCGCAAACCAACGCAACTGTCGGGTGGTCAGCAACAGCGTGTGGCCCTCGCCCGTGCGCTTTGTTTTGCACCGCCAGTGCTGTTACTTGACGAACCGCTTGGCGCGCTTGACAAGAAACTGCGTGTTGAAGTGCAAGAACAGCTTAAAGATATCCACAACCGCGTCGGCACAACATTTGTCTATGTGACCCACGACCAAGAAGAAGCGCTGTCGATGTCCGACCGCATTGTGATCATGCGCGACGGTGCCATCGAACAGGTCGGCACACCCAAAGAGCTTTACGAACGGCCTGCGACCAAATTCGCAGCCAGCTTTCTGGGCAAATCGAATTTTATCCAACAGTCGGGCAAGACATATGCGCTGCGCCCCGAAAAGATTGATCTGCGCGCGGGCACTGGTGGCCCGGACGCACGCAGCAGTGGGATCATCCGTTCGATCACCTATTTCGGGTCGATGCAGCGGATCATTGTGGACACAAAAGACGGCGACGAGATCGAAGTCGATATCGATGTTTGGCGCAACCAAGAGGCGCTGAGTACAGGCGCAAGCGTTGATCTGCTTTGGCAGGATGCAGCCGCCGTTGAATTAAAACCGGACTGAACAAGTTCAAAACAGAGCGCCGCAAAGGTGCCAAAACCAACAAGACGGGCACAGCCCCGAACCCAATAGGAGGACGATATGCAAGATAAACAGTTCATGAAAGAAATGCTGACGGATAGCGCGCATGCCTACAAAGAGGGCCGCTTGGACAGGCGCACATTCCTTGCACTTTGCGGTGCATCGGGCGTTGCCTTGACTGCCGTGATGGCAGGTGATGCACAGGCCGCAGCCGATCATGTGGTCATGTGGAACTGGGGTGGCCAATCCGAGGAATGCCATGGTTCAGCCATCGGTGATGCGTTTACCGCGAAAACTGGCAAGGGTCTGAAATTTGACACGTCCGGCCCGTTGGAAGGCAAGATCAAAGAGATGGTCGACAGCGGCAATGTCACGGCGGACGTGGCGGATGCGGACCTGTTTAACGCGGTATCGCTTGGGCCAACCGGCCATCTGGAAGCGATTGATTATTCGGTTGTTTCCAAGGACAAAACCCTGCCCGGCTATGCGCTTGAATATGGCGTGTCGGTGATCTTGTATGGCTATGCCTTTGTCTATGACACCGAAGCTTACGGCGATAACCCACCAGAAAGCTGGGCCGACTTCTTTGACACAGCCAAATTCCCCGGCATGCGCTCGCTTTACAAATGGGCCAACGGGTCGCTTGAGGCTGCGTTGATGGCCGACGGTGTGGCGGGCGATGCGCTTTATCCGCTTGATATGGAACGTGCGCTGAACAAGATCAAATCGATCAAGGAGGACAGCCTCTATTGGGGTTCGGGTTCCGAAGCGCATTCCATGTGCGTGAACGGCGAAGTCACCATGGGCATGATCTGGCAAAATCGCGGGCGCAACATCGAGAACGACACCGATGGCCGCTTCAAGCTGGTGAACAACCAGGCCATGGCGATGCCCGGTGCCTATATCGTGCCCAAGGGCAATCCGGCAGGCCGCGAGGCGGTGATGCAATTCATCGCAACCGCCCAAGAAGTGCCGGCACAGCTGGCATTGTTGGACTGTCTTGGCATGACGCCGTCCAACCCCGCAGCCTTTGGTGAAATCCCTGAAGATCAGCAGAATTATGCCATCACCTCGGCCATGAACATCGACAAGATCGTCTATAACGATCCGACGTGGTGGGGCGAGAACGGCGGCGATGCGGTAAACGCATTCCTCGAAGCGATCAGCTAATCTTCCTGACGGACCGCCCGGCATAAGGTTGTCGGGCGGTCCTTTTGAACTGGACCCGAAATGCAGGCGTTGCGAAAGCATATCCATCCCGGCTGGCTGATCATCGCGCCCCTCTTGGCGCTGGTCGTCGCGCTGTATCTGGGTCCGATCCTGAACATCCTATGGCTCAGCGTGACGGACCCCGAACCGGGTTTGAGCAATTACGCTATGCTGGGCGAAAGCAATGCGCTGGTGCGGATCATCTGGACCACAGTGCGTATTTGCCTGATCACGACCTTGTTCAGCGTGACGCTCGGATATTCCATCGCCTATGCCATGGTGCACTGCCACCAGCGCCAGAAAAATTACATGCTGACGCTGCTGCTTGTGTCCTTTTGGATTTCGATTCTTGTGCGCACCTTTTCGTGGCTCATGCTGCTGGGGCGCAAAGGGTTGGTAAATGTGGCACTTGAAGATATCGGCCTGATTGCCGAACCGATTGCGTTTATGCGCAACGAACTCGGCGTGTTGATCGGTATGGTGCATTACATGATCCCCTATGCCGTGTTGCCCCTGTTGGTGTCGATGGAGGCACTGGATAAACGGGTCATGGATGCCTCGCGCAACCTTGGTGCCACAGGAAGCCAGACGTTCTGGCGCATCTACCTTCCGTTGACGATGCCGGGGCTGGTGGCCTCAACACTTCTGGTCTTCATCCTGAGCCTTGGCTTTTACGTGACCCCCGCGGTGTTGGGCGGCGGTAAAGTGCTGATGGTGGCGGAATACATCTCTGTTCAATTGTTGGTCACACTGAAATGGGGGACCGCCGCGATGCTGGCGGCACTCATGCTGTTTGGCGTGTTGGCGATGCTTTGGATCATGTCGCGATTTATGAAACTCAGCACCGTCTTCGGGGGGGCTGGGCGATGAGGTCGGGATTGTTCTCTCTCTTCAATCGGGCGGGCGCTTGGGTGCTTTTGCTCTTTCTGGTGACGCCCGCGTTGATCGCCATTCCCGTTTCGCTGACGCCCAAGCGGTTCCTGTCGATGCCCAAGGGCGAGTTTTCATTGCGCCATTTCGAAAAGCTGTTCACCAGCGAGGAATGGCTCTCAAGCTTCTTTCAAAGTGGAGTGATTGCGGTTTCCACATCTGCGCTCGCAACCATCCTTGGCACGCTCTGCGCCATCGGCCTGTGGCGCGTGTCCTCGAAATACAGCGAGCTGGTGCGGGCGTTTCTGTTGTTGCCTCTCATTATCCCACAGATCATCTCGGCCATGGCGTTTTACCGGCTATGGATACCGCTGGGCCTGCTTGACAGCTATTCGGGCCTGATCCTTGCCCATACGATCCTTGCCGCTCCGATGGTGTTGATCACAGTCAGCGCATCGCTGGCGACATTTGATCCCAAGCTGGAGCAGGCGTCGAAAAACCTTGGCGCGTCGAATTGGACAACCATGCGCCGTGTGATCTTGCCGTCGATAAGACCGGGTGTCTTTGCGGGCGCGCTTTTCGCGTTCATCCTCAGTTGGGACGAGATCGTCGTCACGCTCTTTATCTCGAAATTCAGCGTTTATACCTTGCCGCGCCGCATGTGGAACGGCATCCGCGAAAACACCGATCCAACCGTGGCCGCCGCTGCCGTGGTGCTGATCGCCATCACCTTTATCGCCTTTGTCATTTTCGCGATCCTGTCGCGCCGAAATGCAAAGCGCAGCACAGTGTAAACGAGGCTTTGATGAATATGGAAACCAGTCACGAAACCGACCTTTTGGTCAGCACCGTCCGGCGATTTGTCGAGACAGAGATGTTTCCGCATGAGGAAGAAGTCGACCGTTTGGGCCATGTCCCTGATGAGATAGGTCAGCAAATCGCGGCGAAATCCCAAGAGCTTGGCCTGTTTGCTTGCAACCTGCCCGAAGCGGTTGGTGGCGGCGGTCTGGGTTATGGGGCAATGTCGCTGATTGAACGGGAATATGGCAAAACCAGCCATGCGCTGCAAAGCTGGGCGGCGCGGCCAACCGAGTTGTTGATGGCTTGCGAAGGGGATCAGCGCGAGCGGTACTTATTGCCTGCGGTACGCGGAGAGAAACGCGAGCTATTTGCGCTGAGCGAACCCGAAGCCGGATCGGACGTGGAAATCGTAGCGGACGAGTGGTGCAACACCTACGAGGACGTCGTGGATTTTGCCGATGCCAACGCCGGCC
>RCMY010002783.1_pt1 | contig 26634 bp, 25 predicted proteins | sample 2041341 | NCBI WGS metagenome assembly RCMY01 (sample SAMN09708234, study PRJNA481090) | Marine sediment metagenome, whole genome shotgun sequencing project.
AGCTGGGTCACGATGGCCGATCCGGAAGGCAACGAGTTCTGCGTTTCGTAGGAAGTTAAAATACTTCTTGCGTAGTTAAGAGTAAATAACCTACATTGATGGCTTAAATCATTCGTCAACCGTAGGAGTTGCTATGTCCACGCCCTCACCATCCCCGTCGTTTCCCGAACCGACGCTCTTCGTGCACGCATGGATTGACCCGGTGCTCGACCAACTCGGTCACGACCCGCGTTCGGCGTACGTGGAACGGTTCTGGATCCCAATACTTGGACCATCCTCGTACCTGATCCATCGGCGGCTCGTCGCCACCCTGGAACGCGAAGACGAGGGCGCGGCGATTGCGTCAACCGAGTGGGCCACCGATCTTGGGCTCGGCGTGAGGGGCGGCAAACACGGCCCCTTTTGGCGCTCGCTCGACCGGCTCGCTCGTTTCGGGGCGCTCCATCGAAGCGGCCCAAACCTGACCGTACGACGACGCCTCGCTCCACTCAATCAGCGCCAAGTTGCGAAGCTTGCGCCACACCTGCAGCTCGAACATAAGTCGTGGGAGGCTGAGCAGCTCACGAAGAACAGGCGCAGCACGGTCGCTCGCTACCAGCCCCACCATGGGGCGCCGGTTCCTGCACCTTCGTCAGTACGCGCCGTTGTTGTTGAGAACAGCGGGAATGGTGCGCAACAGGATGCCAAGGTCGACAATAAATGACCAGCAAGAAACCATCCCCGACCTCGGAAACCTGCAATACCGACGCCTTAGTAGTTTTGTCTAATTAGTGTTCTTCAAGGTTGTTTCTCGATCATACGTTCCCTAAAGTGACACCACTTCGTTCCGGCGAACCCTCGGCGCTTTCAGCCCCCACACCAAGAGTCTTTCGCACGCCACAGACGTGCACGACCAGTGGAGGTAAATCGTGCCGACAACCATCCAACAAATCGAATCACTGCTCCGCTCCATTTGTGTCGCCGATGCCGACGAAGCAACCCTCACTGCCACCACGACCGGTCTCCGTACTTGCCAACGCCTCACTGATTCCGTCTTGGTTGCCGTTGCCAACCGCGCCGCCGACCTCCACGACCGAGGCCAAGCCGGGTCAGCGCCTGAAGTCCTCAACCCCGACGGACAGGTTTCTGGCGCAACCGCAGCGAAAGACGCCGCCCGAGGCGCAATCGCGCGACAAATCCCCCAACTTGGCTTGGCCCTCGAAAACGGTGACATCAGTGGTGAACACCTCGACCACGCTGCCCGCCATACCAAAGGCCTCACCGACGAACAACGAGCCCACCTCGATGTAAAGAAACTCGCCGCAGCAGCACTGTCATCTACGCCGGATGAATTCAACCGCAAGGCGAAACACCTCGTCGATCAAGCCAAGAACGATTGGGGCCTCGGCCGTGCTATTGAAGACCGCAAACGCTCCGAAATCAACACCTGGCACGACCAAACAACCGGCATGGGCCGCATCAACGCATGGCTCGACCCCGAACGCTTCTCACAATTCCGTTCGCTGCTCGACGCCGAAACCACTTCGCTCGCCAATGACCGCAAAGCCGACGAAGGCATTGTCAAGAAAGACAAGCATCTGGCGGCCGACGCGTTCATGTCGCTCATCGAACGAGGCGCCACCAACCAGACCGGTGTTACCCGCCCAGTTGTGCACCTGCACTGCGACATCGACACCGCAACAAACGGACCACACGCCAATTCGACGCAGGAAACCTCTGAAGGATTCCATGTGCCACCTGAATCGCTGCAACGATTCCTCTGCGATTCAGTTATCCAACCTGTCTACTTCGGCCGTGACGGCACTGTTCTCAATGTTGGTCGCCGGTCACGCACCGCCACCGACAAACAATGGGCCGCACTCCGCTCCAGTTATCGCAGTTGTGCGTGGGATAGTTGCGAACGACCGGTTGATCATTGCCAAGCCCACCACATCCACTACTGGGAACATGACGGCGTTACTGACCTCGATAATCTCGTGCCGTTATGTTCGCATCATCATCACCAGGTGCATGATTTGCATTGGCAACTCAAACTGTTGCCTGACCGTCAACTCAAAATCTTCAAACCCGACGGCACCCATTGGCGAACGGCTATCCCTGACCGGGGTCCCACGCGCTAGGACGACACGTTTCGACACCCAGCGCGGTCGCTAATACGCGCCGTTGTTGTTGAGAACAGCGGGAATGGTGCGCAGCAAGATGCCAAGGTCGACAATAAGTGACCAATTGTCGACGTAATACAGATCGAGCCGCGTGTATTCCTCAAATGAGGCTTCGCTTCGACCCGAAACCTGCCACATGCCAGTGATGCCGGGCTTGACCCTCAGTCGTCCGTAGAGCTCAGAATCCCAGCCGGCCATTTCGGTGGCAAGCGCCGGCCGCGGTCCAACGAGGCTCATCTCACCCCTCACGACATTCCAGAGCTGAGGCAGCTCGTCGAGCGAGGTCTTCCGAAGTGTCGAACCGATCTTCGTCACCCGAGGATCGTCCTTCATCTTGAAAAGCGGACCCGCCCCCTCGTTGTCATCGAGCAGCTCATCGAGACGCTCCTCGGCATCTACGACCATTGTCCGAAACTTCAAGACGTCAAATGGCACACCGTTGCGCCCGATTCGACTCTGGCGGAACAGGATAGGCCCCGGCGAACCGCTCCGAATAGTGATCGCAACGATGACGAGCAGCGGAGATACCACAAGCAACCCAGCCAGCGACAGACTGAAGTCGAACGACCGCTTCGCCACCGCGCGCCAGCCGTGGCGAACAACCGGCTCGACGTACACCACAGGAAAACGGCCAAGGGGACGAACAGTGAGGCGACTTGGCTCAATGTCGGCCAGAGTTGAACTCAACTCGACATGGATGCCCGCTTCGATCAAATCCCGGATCAGCCGGTTGTTCGCCCGTGTATCGATAGCGCTCGCGCAGATGACAGCACCGGTGGCGTCTTGGGTTCGTGCCGTTGCCAGCACGCTCGTGGTGAGATCGCCTTCCGCCGCCAGGACGGCAGGGTCGAGACTGGCGACGACCTGATATCCGAGCTCTAGCTCTTCGTCAAACATTTCTTGCAGCAGTCGGCTCTCGGCGTTGTCGCCGACGAGGATCACGCGTCGCTCGATCTTCCCGGCCCGACGTTGACGGGCGAAGCGCCGACGGACGACATCTCTCTCGCCGATAAGCGCGACGACAGAAATAGCACATGCAAGCGCAAGCCAGCTTCGGCCGGGCTGCAGCTTGAATGAATAGGCCACCACGCCGACAGTTGCTGCCGCAAGGATTCCCGAGTCAACAATCCGGCGAATCTCGTCCGAGCGCCGTGTTATGAAACGAGCGCTATACAGGCGGGCTCGGGCCAGCCAAAGACCGAACGCGACGGCCATCACTGCGGCGGCAATCGGGTGATCATGATTTGGGGTCGAAACAATGGTTGCAACCGCGATACCAAAGACCACAGCGACGAGGTCAAGCGCAAAGAGCTGCACCTTGGCACGCAAAGCACGGCGGCTGTGCGAAAGCCGCTTCTGTTTGTCCTGTTCAGTTGGGTTTGGCTCAACCGCGACCATGCGCCGCCTCGAACGAAGATTGTGATGAATAGAGCACCATCACAACCGTCGGCCGATCGACAGCCGGATTGAGGGATCAGCGGGCTTTAGGCCAGAGATAGCTCTGAGTTGGCCTGACCTGGCAATTTTAGAGTGCTATGCGCCCCAGCTCGCTGCAAGTTCGGCGAGCAAACGAACTCCAACTCCAGTACCGCCGGCAATGTTGATGCCGTCATCGGCGTCGACAGACGCGGTCACTCCAAGGTCGATGTGGGCCCATGGCAAACCATCGGTGAATTCTTGCAAGAAGAGGCCAGCGGTCAGTGCGCCTCCATACGGACCTGTTCCGATGTTGCGGAGGTCCGCGATCTTCGAGTCAAGCATCGGGCGATAGTCGGCGGGGAGCGGAAGATGCCACACCGGCTCTGACGTTGTGGCCGATGCCTTTTCGCAGGCGGCAACAACATCGTCAGTCCCGAGAACGCCAGCAATCTTCGGGCCAAGCGCAGCGGTAACGGCCCCCGTAAGGGTGGCGATGTCAATGATTGCATCGGGCTTTGCTTCAGCTGCAAGCGACAACGCATCAGCCAGGATGAGACGGCCTTCGGCATCAGTATTGAGCACCTCGATGGTGGTGCCATTTCGCGCCGTCAGCACATCGCCGGGGCGAGTTGCATCACCATTCACCATGTTGTCGGTAAGTGGCAGGTAGGCCGTGACCGTGACTGGTGCGTTGAGGATTGGCAGCAGCGTCATCGCCCCAAGCACTGCTGCGGCCCCGCCCATGTCGATCTTCATCGCCATCATGCCAGCGCCCGACTTAAGGGACAGGCCGCCTGAGTCAAAGGTAACGCCCTTGCCGACGAAGGCGAGTCGACCAGTTGGCTTACCTTTCGGCGTGTAGGTGAGGGTGACAAAACGAGGTGGATGGGTTGAGCCCTTGTTCACCCCAATAAGGCCGCCAAGCTTCTCCTTCGCAATGCGCTTCTCGTCCCACACCACAACCTTGAGGCCAGCGGCTGCTCCTGCAGACTTGGCGATGTCGGCGAACACGGCGGGGAGGAGCGAACCTCCTGGCTGATTTACGAGATCGCGGGCGAGCCTCACCGCGGTGACAGTGGCGTTTCCCTGGTCGAGGGCAAGCTTGACTCCCTTGCCAGTTGCGACGATGGTCGCCTTACGCAGGGTGACTGGATCCGGTTTGCTCTTCTGCTCGGTGTAGCTGTAGCTGGCGAGGCCTAGCCCTTCCACGATCGCTCGCAGCACCTGAGACGGGTCGAGCGATCCGGCCTGCTCGGCGAGGGTCGTCGCAACCGCCTTGTGACCAGACACGGCGCGAACGAACGCGGCCGAGGAGAGTCGAAACGTGTCGACGGTGATCGCGTCTCGTGCCCCGAGTCCGACGAGGACATCAATGGCCTGATCACTAGCGCCTGCAAGCACGAGGGTTTGGCCAACCTTGCCTTCGAATCCTTGCAATTCGGCGACTCGTTTTCGGTCGGCCCCAAGTTGATCGAGTTCGTCGCAAGCAACGGGGATATCAACCGCCGTTGCGCTCTTGGGGACAGTACGGCCAGTGGAGATAGCAAGCATTCCCCGATCCTACGGTCTGCCGCAGCCTCCCACGTGCACCGCCAGCTCCATGTTTCCGTGGATCTGTGGAAAGCTACGTCGATGGCACCCAACATCGAACTGATCGGCTATCGAACCTGCCCCCTGTGTGAGGCGACTTGTGGGCTTGAGATCAATCGCCGACATGACGACGAAGGCCAGAGTCACTGGCTCATCCGCGGCGACAAAGACGATCCCTTCAGCAAAGGATTTCTCTGCCCGAAGGGAACCGCCCTCGGCGCCCTTCACGACGATCCTGATCGCCTCACCTCGCCAATGATCCGCCGTGGCGACGATCCCGCCACCGCGACGTGGGAACCGATCACCTATGCCGAGGCTTACCACGAAATCGAACGTAACCTTGGTGCCGTCCGAGAGGAGACCGGCCCCGGTTCAATCGGTATCTACGCGGGCAACCCCGGCGCCCATAGCCACGAAAACGCCTTCTTCCTTTCCGGGCTCATCAAGGCAATGGGCACGAAGCACTTCTATTCGGCATCAACCGTCGACCAGATGCCGTTGCATGTGTCGAGCGGATTGCTGTTCGGCGATCCGGATGCAATTCCAGTCCCCGACCTCGACCGAACCGACTTCCTACTCATGCTTGGCGCCAACCCGTATGAGTCAAACGGCAGCATGTGCACGGCCCCCGACTTCCCTGGCCGAATCGAAGCCATCCTCGAACGAGGTGGCACGCTGGTCGTAGTCGACCCAAGGCGCACCAAAACTGCAGCGAAAGCGACGACCCACCTGCAGCCGATTCCGGGGACCGACGCCCATCTCTTGCTCGGACTAGCCAACGTGCTGTTCGAGAAAGACCTTGTCGACCTTGGCCACGTCGCCCCACTTCTTCAGGGACTCGACGAGCTACGGGCCTTCGTTTCCCCATTCACGCCACCGGCGGTTTCCGCAACAACTGGCTTGCCAGAGCAGGCCATCGTTGATCTCGCAGTTGGGCTCGCCACGGCCCCGACGGCCGCCGTGTATTCGCGTATTGGCTCACAAACCAATGTCTACGGCACACTCGCGGCGTGGGCGACGGCGATGGTCAACATCCTGACCGGAAACCTCGACGTACCAGGCGGCGCAATGTTTAGCTTGCCTGGCCATACCGCAACCGGTTCGGGCTCGGGTCGTGGCTTCAGTGTTGGGCGTTGGAATAGTCGAGTTGGCGGCCACCCCGAAGCTCGCGCCGAACTGCCGGCGGCCACCCTCGCCGACGAGATCATGACGCCTGGCGACGGACAGCTTCGGGCACTGCTGGTTGTAGCCGGAAACCCAGTACTGTCGACTCCCAATTCCGATCGTCTCGATGAGGCGCTCGGCCACCTTGACTACATGGTGAGCGTCGACCCATGGCTTAACGAGACGTCAAGGCGGGCACACATCATTCTCCCGCCACCTGGTCCCCTGGCCCGAAGCCACTACGACGTCGGGTTAGCGCGTCTCGCAGTCCGCAACGTGGCGAAGTGGTCTCCTGCGCTGCTCGAGACCGATAAGCCAGCCGAGTGGGAGATTCTTGCTCGTCTCGCAATGCTGTTTCATGGCCTTGGGGCCGACGGCGACCTCGACGCGTACATCGAGAATCTCCTCACTCAACGGCTCCAACGTTATGTCTCGTCAAGCGGCCGTTCGCTCGAAGAGCTTATGACTGAAGTTCATGGCCCCGACCGGAGCCCGGCCGACAAGCTGCTCGACGTCATGATAAGAGTCAGCCATTGGGGCGACCAGTTTGGCGGCACCCCCGATGGTCTGACGCTCGCCAAGCTTGAGGCCGACCACCACGGGCTTGACCTCGGCCCCATGATCTCTCGGCTCCCCCTCGCGCTAAAGACAACCGACGGCATGATCCAGCTCGTTCCCGAGCCGATAGCCACCGACCTCAAGCGTTTGACCGCCAGTCTTGGCACCACGAGATCAGAGTCCGATTTCTTGTTGATCGGTCGGCGCCATCTGCGATCAAACAACTCGTGGATGCACAACGTGCCCGTTCTGGTGAAGGGCAAAAACCGCTGCACCTTGCTCGTCCATCCCGAAGATGCGGACACGCTCGGACTTGCTGCGGGGGCAACCGCCACTATCTCGTCAGCAGTCGGCACCGTCGAAGCTCCTGTCGAGCTTGATGAGACCATCCGCCGCGGCGTCGTGAGCCTTCCCCACGGTTGGGGCCACAGCATGCCTGGCACCGATATCAAGACCGCTCAGGCCAACGCCGGGGTCAACTCGAACATTTTGACCGACCACTCCCAGCTCGATCCGTTGTCCGGAAACGCCCAGCTCAACGCCATCCCCGTAACAATCTCCGCCTAACGGGCGAGGAGGGCGCGGCCGACGAGGTCGGTGCCGAACGCAAGCAGGATCGCCAAGTACAACAGCCCGGTTGCCGCCATGACAGCTGAATACTGCTTCTCTTTGAGCGCAGCCCATGTGGTCACAATGAGGGCGATAGTGCCGACCGCGCACGCCCCCCAGAACCATCCAAGCATGCCGTTGTAACCATCATCGATCGTGCCGTTCCAGACCGAGAACATTCCCGTCGGAATCAGCAACAGAATCACTTCGGGGAACCAGAGGGCGCCGGTCCAATAGACCAATTCTGAAAGCGGCGCTCGTTTCAGGCCTGGCTGCACGAGATACCAGTGGCCGAGGAGCATGCCGTCGGTTACTGCGCCGAGGAACGCTGCTCCGACAATCATTCTCGCCACCTGTAGCCATGCAGGATCGCCTGCGCTGAGGCCAGCGGCGACGAGTCCAACGAGCCCGATAGCAGGGGCCACAAGGTCAAGGCGAGGATCGAATTCGGGCCCCTCTGCCGACTTTGCTCTGGCCTCGCGATCAATACCTGTCATCGCCGCCACTCGCTCAGACCGCGACTCAGCCAGATCACGCTGCCCAGACACTCCAACATCCTTACGCTGGATCGACTGGAACATTGCGTAGCCGTTGGCCAGGAACACACCGGCGAGCGACACCTCTCTGATGAGCACCCGTCCGTAGCGCATGCCAACGACGAAGCCAATCAGGGCAAGAACACCGTATGTGGCCCGAACGGTCCAGCCATAGCCGAGACCAACGTCGCGGCGGCGGGTCGTTATCCAAAGGAAGAAAAGGCCACCAGTGGCCCATTGCAGGAGAACCGAAGCGGTGTCGAGTCTGATCACGCCTCGACCACGGCCAAGCGACGATCGGCATTGTTAAGCGCAACAGGGCCATTGTCGGTTGCGACGACGATGTCTTCTAAACGTGCGCCCCATTTGCCGCTTACGTAGAACCCAGGCTCTATGGAGAACGCGTTTCCCGCGACTATCGGAGTTGCGTTGCCTTCGACCAGATACGGGTCTTCATGGGCTTCGACCCCGATGCCGTGCCCGAGGCGATGCAAGAAAAACTCACCAAGACCAGCGTCGGTAAGCCGTTGCCGAGCGACGGCGTCGACAGCTTCGGCTGGAGTGCCTACTGTCGCGGCAGCCCGGGCCATCTCTTGCGACGCATAAAGCGCGTCATACGCCTCGGCGAATTCAGAGTCAGGTTCGCCGGTGTAGACACAGCGTGTGATGTCGCTGCAATAGCCCGGCTCGCCATCGGGTTCGGCAGTGGTGCCACCGAAATCGCAGAGCACTACTTCTCCGGCCTGGATCACTCGGTCGCCAGCGTGATGGTGGGGACTCGATGCGTTTGGGCCAGACGCAACAATGGCAAAGTTGACCACGGCATGCCCTTCGGCCACGATCCGACGTCCAAGCTCGGCCGAGACGTCAGCCTCGGTTCGGCCGATCAGCGGAATCTCGCCTGCTTGAAGCGCCGCAGCAATTCGGTCGACGCCAGCGGCCGCGGCGCCAAGACGTTCAATCTCGACTGGCTCCTTGACGGCCCGCAACGCACCAACGATCTCGCCTGCCGCCGACCACGTCGCTCGTGGCAACGCGTGCTGTAGAGCGATGGTGAATCGGCTCCACGTATGGTCGCCGATCGCGAGTGCACCACCTTCGGGCACCGAGCCGGCAACGATATCGATGGGGTTCTCCACTTCGTCCCAGCCAACGATGTCGAACAAGCCAGGCCGCTCCACGACTCGAGGAACCTCAAATCCGGGCAGCACGAGCTTCGGCGTTTCATCTTGAGTTACGACCAACATAGAGAGGCGTTCTAACGGCATCGCCGAATAGCCGACGAGCCACGGGAGATCGGGACCGACTGACAGAAGCAGGGCGTCGACGCCCTTAGCCGCCATTGCTGCGCGCACACGATTCATTCGTTGGTCAAACACCTCAGCAGGTTACCTGGCCGACCACCCAAAGGACCGCACCATTGGGCCATCCGGCCCCTTCACGAATTGCCCCTCGTTCCGATGGATAGTGCAAGCGGGAACCAAGCATTGCTACGGCAGGAGTGACAGCGAACGTGAGCACAGAAATCAACCTAGAACGCCAGCTCCAACTGGCGAACATACGGCTGAATGATCGCACGGCGGCGATCAGTCAGCGGTTGAGCACACGTCTTGATGACGTGCGGCAGCAACACGAGCTCACGCTTGCGTCACTCTTGTCGGAGCAGCAAGCTGCCCACAAGACAAATAAGGAAGGCCAGGCGCTCACCGCCACGGCCTACTGGCAAAAGGTCGCTGAACCGAAGGCCTCGCTGTATGTGGCCGATGCCGTCGCAGTTCTCGACGACGAAATCGACGCGATCGAGGATGCCGTTCGACGCTTCCTTGAGAGCATTCGCATCTTCGCTAAAGCGTCAGGCCGTCGGGCCGACCCCCGAGCAGTGAGTGGCTGGATTGCCGAGGCCGTCCAACCCCTCCTTGATTCGACACCGGCGATGGACAATCTGAATCGGGTTGGCGATCGATGGCAGAAACGCCTCCGACGGACGGCGGCGATGCATTCGATTCCCGATCTGCTCCTCAATCCCCGGCTCTCAGCCGGCGACATTGTGTCCCAGACAGAGATGCGCCTTCTGGAAAACAGCCCATGGGTGCACGGCGACCGAATGCTGTCCGCATTTGAGCTCGCCACAAGCGACATTCGTGCTCATCTCGCATCCACTCTGGCCAAGGTGGCCACCAGCCATACAGCCGAAGCAAAGCGCCAAGAAGCACAAGACGTACTCGTTCTGCGCTAGCGGTTGTGGGTGTCGAGGTCTACAGGCCTTCGGCTGCCGAACCGGCGTGATACGACGAACGGGTTAGCGGACTCGATTCGACGTGCCCGAAACCAAGCTCTTCTTCGCCGAACTGCTTGAGAAGGTCGAATTCCTCTGGAGTCCACCAGCGATGCACCGGCAGATGGTGGGTCGTCGGACGGAGATACTGTCCAATCGTGACGATGTCGACGCCAACGCTGCGGAGGTCGACCATGGTGCCAGCCACCTCTTCAAAGGTCTCGCCCATACCAACGATGAGCCCGGACTTCGTCGTAAAGCCTGCCTCTTTTGACCGGGCAAGCACGGTCAGCGATCGGGCATAACTCGCGGAGGGTCGAACTGCCCGCTGGATGCGGGGCACGGTCTCGACGTTGTGATTGATCACATCGGGACGAGCTCCCATCACCACGCGGAGGCTTTCGGCCGATCCTTTCAGGTCTGAAATGAGCACTTCGACTCGTGTCTCGGTGCATCGTTCAGTAATGGCCCGAACTGTGTCAGCAACGGCGTTGGCTCCCCCATCGTCGAGGTCGTCTCGCGCCACCATGGTGAGGACAGCGTATTTGAGACCAAGCCGATGGACCGCTTCGGCAATTCGAGCGGGTTCGGTTGGATCAGGAGGCAGCGGTTTCTGAGTGTCGATAAGGCAGAAACCACACGCACGAGTGCAGCGCTCACCCAACAACATGAACGTTGCCGTGCCTTCACTCCAACAGTCGTAGATATTCGGGCAACCTGCTTCTTCGCAGACGCTGACAAGATTGAGCTCCCGAGACAGGCGCTTCAACTTCAGAAACTCAGGATCGGTTTTGAGTTTCGCCTTCATCCACTTTGGTTTACGAGCGCTCAGGTCGAGCCCCTCGCTCACCCCGGCCTGGTCGAGTCGCCGACCTAGTTGCACGGAGACACCGGCGCGTTCGGGACGCACCACTTCACCCGGCCCTTCGCCCCGACTGAACGGTGCAAGATCGGCATTGCGCAACCTGAACGCGACATCTTGTCGTTCAACAAGTCGACTGGGCTGAAGGTTTCTTGCGCTGTGTCGCGCCACGACATCGACAACCTCAGCCATAGCGACGTCGATGCCTAAGGCGTGGAGAGAGGTAACTGGCTTGTCGACGAGTCCACAGGGCACGATGTGTGCGAACCAGTCGAGGTCGACGTCGACGTTGAGCGCGAAGCCGTGCATCGATCGGCCACGAGATAAACGCACGCCTACTGCCGCGATCTTCGAAAGGCCGTAGCTGTCGTCAACCCATACGCCGGGGAAGCCAGCGAGCCGCTGCCCGTCAACCCCAAGCTCTGCCAACGAGTCGATCAGGGTCTGTTCGACCGAAGCGACATAGGCCGCGGTGTCGGCCATGCCACCCCCACGGGTGCCTGCGACCGACATCACCGGGTACCCGACAAGTTGTCCGGGTCCGTGGAAGGTGACATCGCCGCCACGGTTGACCCGAAACTGCTCGGCCCCCACGTCCGAAGGGTCGACAAGGATGTTTTCCTCTTTGCCGTTACGCCCAAGTGTGTAGACGGGCGGATGCTCCAACAACAGCAAGTGATTACCGTTGCCGGCTACGAGCTGTTGCTGGAGATCCCACGCTTCTTGATAGGCAACCGACCCGAGCCATCGCACATGGAATGCTTCGTCGGCAGGCGCCGACGTGGCGTGGCGAGGTTCGGCGATTGTCACGATGTCTAGGCCAGTTCGCTCGCCCAGTCGCGAGTCTCAATGATCTCGCGGACTCGGGCTAGGAAAGCGGCGGCGTATGCGCCGTCGATTGCGCGATGGTCCCACGCCATGGCGAGGACGCCAACCGAGTGGATGCCGATGCTCTCGTTGCCATAGGAATCTTCGATGACGACGGGCTTGCGCTTGACCGCATCAGTCGAAAGGATCGCAACCTGCGGCTGATTGATGATAGGGAACTGCATCATCGTGCCGTAGCTGCCGGCGTTGGTGAGGGTGAACGTGCCACCAGACAACTCGTCAGGCGAGAGTTGCTTGGACCGGGCTCGTCGAGCCACGTCAGCGATATCACGAGCGATCGCCCGCATACGCTTGCCGTCAGTGTCTCGAACAACCGGAGCGAGCAGGCCCTGGAAATCAAGGTCGACGGCCACCGCGAGATTGACATAGTTGTGGACGATGAGTTCGCCGTCGCCAACTGACGCGTTGAGGTGCGGGTATTCGCGCAAGGCGTCGACAACCGCTCGCGTGATGAACGGCAGGTACGTGAGGCTGATGCCTTCTTGCGCCTTGAATGCCGCTCCGTGCGCCTTGCGGACCTGGTCGACACCTTCGTAGTCGATCTCGATCGCAGTAAGCGTGTGGGGAGCGACCGACTTCGACATGACCATGTGTTCGCCGGTGCGGAGTCGGATGTTGGTCAGCGGGACAACCGTGTCGCGGCCGCCAGCTTGTACTGCGGGAGCGGCGGCTGGAACCGGAGAAGGCGCAGAAGCAGCAGGTGCCGGAGCAGGTGCGGGCACTGGAGCCGGCGCAGCAGCTACTGGCGCAGGAGCCGGCGCTGGCGCCGCAGCCGCTGGAGCTTCATTGATGGGCCGGAGCTGGTTTGCCTCGATATGTCGTTGCACATCGTCGCGGCTAATCCGGCCACCGAGACCGGATCCGGCAATCGTCTCAACATCGATGCCGTAGTCGTTGACGAGCCGGCGCACCACAGGCGAAAGCAGCTTGCCCTCAACGTTCGGGGCTGCTGAAGCGGCGGGAGCAGGGGCCGGCGCAGGAGCAGGGGCTGGCGCTGGAGCAGGGGCCGGCGCCGGAGCAGGAGCGGGCGCTGGAGCAGGCGCGGGAGCAGGCGCTGGAGCAGGGGCGGGGGCAGGAGGAGGTGCGGGAGCTGCCGCAGGAGCAGGAGCAGGGGCAGGCGCCGCCGGCGCCGCGGCGCCGTCTCCGACGATCGCGAGAACGGTGCCGACATCAACCGTGTCGCCTTCTGGCACGACGATCTCGGTCAGGGTGCCTGCGACCGTAGACGGCACCTCGGTGTCGACCTTGTCGGTCGACACCTCGAAGAGGACTTCGTCCATGGCGACTGTGTCGCCAACTTGTTTGAACCAACGTGTGATGGTTCCTTCGGTGACCGTTTCGCCCAGCTGGGGCATTTCTATGTTCGCCATGCTTCGTCAAGCTCCTGGTTGGCTGAGATGGTTTGCGTTACTTTGCGATTCTTACTGCGACGCAGCCCGTGTCGACGCTGACAATGGCGTGCACTCGACCTTAGTGCAGAGAGCGACCGGTGAGTCCGAGAACGGTCTCGCCAAATAGTTCGCTCATTGTGGGGTGGGGTTGGATGAATTGGGCAACGTCACTAACCGTCGCCTCCCAATTGACTGCGAGGTAGCCCTGGCCGAGCTGCTCGGTCACCCATGGGCCGACCAAGTGGACCCCAAGGATCTTTCCGGCGGTTCCGTCTGCCAGCTTCTCGGCGATCACTTTGACGAGACCGTCGGTCTCGCCAACAATCTTCGCTCGTCCGTTGGCGGCGAAGCGATGCTTCGACACCACGATGTTCAAACCAGCAGCCTTTGCTTCGGCTTCAGTTAGTCCCGCGAATGCGACCTCGGGGTGGCAATAGATTGCCCACGGCAGCTTCGTGTAGTCGATGGGTACCGCAGCCTCGCCAAGGATGTCGGTAATCACGACCATTCCTTCCGCGAATCCGACGTGCGCGAGCTGAGCGGTCGGGATGACGTCGCCAGCCGCATAGACGCCGGGCACGTTTGTGCGGCAATACTCGTCGACCTTGATGAAGCCTCGCTCGTCTACCTCGACTTGCGTGGCTTCTAGGCCAAGTGATTCTGAAAGCGGGCGACGGCCGACTGAGATGACGACGGTCTCTGCGGTGACCTGCTCGCCGTCGCCGAACGACACGGTTACTCCGTCGGGGCCGGTGACCTGACCGGTCACCATCACGCCATCTCGAACGGTGATGCCGCGCTTCTTGAACGCTCGCTCGACCACCTTGATGATGTCGGCGTCACAGTTGACGAGTATCGATGGTGCGGCTTCGAGGATGGTGACATCAGTGCCAAGGTCACTCATCATTGACGCAAACTCACAACCGATCGCACCGCCGCCGATAACAACGGCAGACTTCGGTAGCTCGGGGATCGAGAGCATCTCGTCTGACGTAACGATCTGGCGATCATCGATTGGGAATCCGGGGATGGTCCTAGGGACGGAGCCGGCGGCGAGAATCACTGCGTCACCTGACACTGCGACATCGCCGGAAACACCTCCGCTAATCGACACCGTCGTGTGGTCGGCCTGCAGACGTCCGATGCCGTCGAAAACCGTCACTTTGCGATTCTTCAGCAGGAAGCTAATTCCACCAACCAACTCGTCAACGATGCTCTGTTTGCGAGCGAGAGTCTTCGACCAATCAAGCGTCGGTTCCTCAGCCATCACACCGAATGTCTCCGCGTGCTGGACAGTTCGGAACACAGTTGCCGTCTCGAGCAGCTCCTTGGCGGGGATGCAACCAACGTTCAGGCAAGTGCCGCCGATCTTGCCCTTCTCTACTAGTGCCACGTTTAGGCCAGCAGATGCACCGTAGAGGGCTGACGCGTAGCCAGCAGGACCTCCACCGATAACGACGACGTCGAAGTGTTGAGTACTCAGGGGAACCAGCCTCCTGGTTGGGAGTGGGATACAGCGTTCAGAAACGGTCCGCAGACTTTCGCGGGTTGAACGATTTCGACAAGCCTATCTGGCGTGGTTTGTTGCGCGCGGCTCGGGCCGCGAAAGACGCGTCGCGCTTACAGGAACAAGACAACCTGGATCGCGAAAGCGACAAGAATAGCTAGACCACAGAGGAGGGCCAGCACCAGCAACATGCGCGTACTCACCGGCCGGATCCTAGCGTCTGGGCTCGTGACCGCAGCAGACCCGCGGCGTCTGGGTCCTAGACTTGCTCCATGGATGTCATTGTGAGTGGTTCAACAGGCCTTATCGGCAATGCGCTGGTCGCCGAGCTCGACCGTCTCGGTCACCGACCTATCCGACTTGTTCGCCGCCCGTCTAAGGGCCGCGACGAGATCACATGGGACATCGACGCTGGCACTCTCGATACTGGGTCGCTCGAAGGAGCCGATGCCGTTGTCCACCTAGCTGGGGCAGGAATTGGCGACAAGCGATGGACCGACTCATACAAGGCAACTCTGGTTACGAGCCGCACCGAAGGGACTCGGCTGCTATCAGCACGGCTTGCGGCAATGAGCAGACCGCCGAAGGCGTTTCTCTCCGGTTCGGCTATCGGCTTCTATGGTGACCGACCGGGCGAAGTCCTCGACGAAACGGCGGCCGTTGGCGAGACGTTCCTAGCCGACCTCTGCGCCCAGTGGGAAGCATCGACCCGGTCAGCAGTCGAGGCCGCGATCACCACTACGTTCCTTCGCACTGGCATCGTCCAGTCCCCAGACGCTCTTAGCAAGTTGCTCCTGCCGTTCAAGTTGGGGGTCGGCGGTCGCTTTGGCGACGGGCAACAGATGATGTCGTGGATCTCGTTGCACGATCACATACGGGCCATGATTCACCTTCTCGAGCATCCCATTGCCGGGCCAGTCAATCTCACGGCACCGAACCCCGTGTCCAACGCCGAGTTTGTGAAGGCGCTCGGCCATGCGCTCCACCGGCCCTCGTTCCTGCCACTGCCAAAGGCCGTGATGCGAATCATTCTTGGTCGAGAACTGGCAGACGCCCTTTTGTTCGAGAGCCAAGACGTCAGACCAACCAAACTCCTCGAAAGTGGCTTCGAGTTTGATCAGCCTACGATTCTGGAATGCTTCGACTCAATACTCTGAGTCACAAACGAACTGAGGGAAGCTATGTCAAAGAAACAGGTCGTGTCAGTGAGCCGAGACATCGCAGCTGATGCTGCGACGATCTTCGCCCTCCTTCGCAACCCCGCCAAGCATTCACTCATCGATGGCTCAGGCACGGTCAAAGGAAGTCGTGCCGACGACGAGGTTCTACTTGAGCTCGGCAGTCGGTTCTCAATGAGCATGGTGCTTGGCGTGCCCTACATGATGACCAGCGAGGTTGTTGAGTACGAGGAAAACCGTCGTATCGCATGGGCCCATTTTGGTGGCCACCGTTGGCGCTACGATCTCGAACCGATAGAGGGCGGCACCCGGGTGACCGAATCATTCGACTGGGGAACCGCCAAGTTTCCGCCATTCTACGAATGGGTCAATTACCCGCGACGGCACGTCGCAAACATGGAACGCACGCTCGAACGCCTAGGCGACGTGGTTACCAACAAGTCGTAGGCGAGGCGATTGGGTCGTTCGGCCCAGCAAGTACTGCAAAAAGCTGTCCGATAACCATTCGACGAGATCACCACGAATCGAGCCGAATATGGGACTGTTTTCAAACCTGCGAAACAATACTGACGAGAGTGAATCTTGGGTCGCTCACTTGATGGACGATGAGTCGATCCCTCTCGACGACCTCATTGCCCCGCCTCCTCCGCCCATTGCTGAGGAGCCAGCCGATAGTGCCGAGGAGGCAACCACCGAGCCAGTCGACGCGTGGCATTTCCCCGACCTTGATCCCCCTGAAGGCGGCTCCGACATGTCATTCGACGCAGCTCCGTTCGACGATGATGCCGCCGTCGACTTCGATAATTCGATGCTCGATCTCGGACCGATCGGGCACGAGCCAAACGCTTTTGCGACCGTCAACGCGTTTGGAGATCTCCCTGACTTCTCCGAACGTCAGACGCCGCCTTCTGTATTCGACCGCCGAAGCGACGAGCCAGTATCGGTCGACGCCGACGCCGACGCTGACGCTGACGAAGGTGATCTCGCGCCGATCGTCGAGTATCTGCCTACGCTCGAAGAGCTTCATACAGGCCCAGTCGGTCCTGAAGCCGGTGCAATGCTCGACGCATTTGGCCTCGCTGACGGTGCCAGCTGGATCGAGCTGCGCGAACGCTTCGTGACAATGGTGGCCAACTGCCGGCCAGGGGACGACGCACCACTGGCCATGCAGACCGAGCTTGCGGTGCTCCGTCGCGAGATAAACAGCCAGTACGCGTCTCTCCGGTTGCTTGCCGCCCCCTAAGGACGGCCAGCCGCCCTATCCCTCGTCGACTCGCACGACGGACAATCCCATCGTTTCAAGCACATCAGCGTCTTCGGGCATGCCGACGACGATCGCACCAAGCACCGCTTGCCTGCACCACTCGTCTCGTAGTCTGACCGCCGAACCTGGCCGCGTCGGCTCTCCTGGCAGCGTCACTACCCAAGACGCGGCGGCGAGTGCAACGTCGAATCGTTCGCGCTCGTCGTCTGGCCAGCCTGCAGCCGGATCGTTGAATGGCAAAACCGCTCCAATTTGGATCCCTGAAGAGAGTGCGACTTCACCGGCAACGAGCTCGGCACCCCGTCGGAGCCCCGTCACAAGAATGTCGGATGCGGGGTCGAGGCGAGCGACAACCGATTCGAGAGACTTCGAACCCCGCAGCGTGGTTGGCCCGACCACCCAGACGGCTGATCCTACCGACCATGGCACGGGCGGCTCCAGGGTGAGCGCCGCAGGAAGTGCTTCAGCAGGAAGCGGGGTCTCGCGAACGAGCGTTGACGTTTTCTTCTTGTCTGGCTGGTCTTCCTTGAAGACAGCTGCGGCTGCGACCGCGAGTTCGTCGACAAGATCGTTCATCGTGTTGCCGCTATGGCCCTTGACCCACTCGAAGGTAATCTCATCACTGCGTTCGAGGTAGAGCTCAACGAGCGGTTGCCACAAGTCTTGATTTGCCACTGGCTTTTTCGCAGCAGTTCGCCATCCCCGAGCGATCCAACCCTCGTACCAGCGGTCGTTAAAACAATTGACGACGTAGGTCGAGTCGGAGACCACATGGACCTCGCCTTCGAGCGCTTTCAGCGCCTCGAGCACAGCCTGCAGTTCCATTCGCTGATTGGTCGAGTGTGCCTCGCCACCAGAACCTTGCGGCCCCCCGGGAACCGCCCATGCCCAGCCGCCAGGCCCAGGATTTCCAGAACATGCACCATCGGTGTAGACCTTCACATCTCCAGCTTGCCAGCGTGCTGGGCGACATAGATCCGAAATTGTCAAATCCGTCGCGATGATCACAGCGAAGCGACCCTTCAATCGGGTAGAACAGAGGCCATGAGTGACAACGGCTACCTTGGCAACCTCCCCGACATCGATCCTGAGGAAACAGAGGAGTGGCTCGAATCGATCGAGGCTGTCTACGGCGAGTCGGGCAAGACACGCGCCCGCTACATCGTCCACCGCCTTAATCAGCGAGCTCGTGAACTGAATCTCGGTACGTCCCAACCGATCACGACCGACTACGTCAACACCATTCCAACTGAAGCCCAGCCGTTCTTTCCCGGCGATGAGGTTATCGAGCGACGAATCAGGGCCTACATCCGGTGGAATGCGGCGGCCATGGTCATCCGGGCCAACAAGAAGTCGGACGGCATCGGTGGCCACCTGAGCTCATACGCATCGTCAGCGTCGCTGTACGAAGTCGGATTCAACCACTTTTTCCGAGGCAAGGAAGACGGGACTCCAGGCGACGCCGTCTACTTCCAAGGCCATGCCGCTCCTGGCGTGTACGCCAGGGCATACCTTGAAGGCCGTTTCGATGAAGACCTTCTCGACAACTTCCGTACCGAGGTCGCGGGCAACGGACTTTCCTCGTATCCGCACCCCCGGTTGATGCCAGACTTCTGGGAGTACCCGACGGTCTCAATGGGGCTTGGCCCGATCAACTCCCTGTATCACGCACGTTTCCTCAAGTACCTCCACAATCGCCATATCGAAGACACTTCTCAATCTCGGGTTTGGGCTTTCCTCGGAGACGGCGAATGTGACGAGCCTGAAACTCTCGGCTCAGTCTCGCTTGCCGGCCGAAACGGGCTGGACAATCTGACGTGGGTAGTCAACTGCAATCTGCAGCGCCTTGACGGACCGGTGCGTGGTAACGACAAAGTCATCCAGGAGCTCGAAGGTGTATTCCGGGGCGCGGGCTGGAACGTCATCAAGGTCGTCTGGGGTTCACGCTGGGACGAACTACTCCAGAACGATGTCGAAGGGGTCCTCCTCGACAAGATGAACACCACGGTCGACGGCGAGTTCCAACGTTATGCCGTTGCGGACGGCGCCTACATTCGCGAGAATTTCTTCGGACCAGACCCTCGACTTCGCAAGCTCGTCGAGCATCTCAGCGACGAAGACCTTCTCAATCTGCCTCGCGGCGGGCACGATTACCAGAAGGTTTTTGCGGCCTACAAGGCGGCCACCGAATGCAAGGGCCAGCCAACGGTTATCTTGGCCAAGACAGTCAAGGGCTGGACACTCGGTGAGGGCCTCGAAGCCCGCAACTCAACACACCAGATCAAGAAGATGACCAAGTCACAGTTGCTCGATCTCCGAGATCGGCTCAACATCCAGGAAGAGATTCCGGCCGAGTCGCTTGAAGATGGCATTCCCCCTTACTTCCGACCCGAGAAGTCGAGCCCCGAATACCAATACATGATGAACCGGCGACGTGCCCTCGATGGCGCCGTGCCTAGCCGCAGTCCCATCACTCGACGACCGCTACCGCAACCGAGCAGCGCACCGTTCGACACGTTCATCCCTGGTTCGGGTGGCCGCGCCGTAAGCACGACGATGGTATTTACCTCGATGCTCCGAGACATGATGCGCGAAGAAGGGTTCGGTCGACGCGTCGTTCCCATCGTGCCAGACGAGGCGCGCACTTTCGGCATGGACTCGCTGTTCCGTGAGTTTGAGATCTATGCCCCATTTGGCCAGAAGTATGAACCGGTCGACCATGAGCTCTTGCTGAGCTACAGCGAAGATAGCGACGGCCAGATCCTCGAAGAGGGCATCACCGAGGCTGGTTCGACTGCATCATGGATCGCGGCAGCAACAAGCTACGCCCACCAGGGCGTACCGATGGTGCCGTTCTACACCTTCTATTCCATGTTCGGATTCCAACGGGTTGGCGACCTGATCCGACTCACGAGCCAGAGGCTTTCTGCTCGGGGCCACCGCGGGCCGCACTACCCTCATGGGAGAAGGGCTTCAGCACCAAGACGGCACCAGCGTCTTGTCTGCTGCCACGATCCCTGCGTGCGAATCGTACGATCCCTCGTTTGCCTATGAGCTGGCGACGATCATTAAAGACGGCATCAAGCGGATGTACGCCGACGAAGAAGACATCTTCTACTACATCACCCTGTACAACGAGAATTACGAACAACCTCCGATGCCAGAGGGTTCCGAAGAAGGCATTCTGCAGGGCATGTATCAGTGGTCGCCTGGAGTTGATGGTGTCCAAACCAGGGCCACCATTCTTTTCTCAGGATCGGCGCAGGGAGCCGCCCGCGAGGCCCAGCGCGAACTCGCCGACAAGTGGGGTGTCGGGGTCGACCTCTGGAGCGTTACCTCCTACAAGAGGATGCGCGATGACGCGCTCGAAGCTGAGCGGTGGAACCGTTTGCATCCGGCCGAGCCGCGGCGCGAAGCGCTCGTCACCTCGCTGCTCGCTCCGGCCTCAGGCCCCGTCGTGGCCGTAACCGACTTCGTTCGTGGCGTGCCCGAGATGGTGGCCCGCTTCGTACCTCGCCCGTTCGCAGTGCTTGGCACCGACGGATATGGCCGGTCAGATACTCGTGAGGCGCTGCGAGCCTTCTTCGAGACCGACATGCCGAGCATCGTGTCTGCCGTTCTCAACGAGCTTGTCGCCGACGGTGTGTTCGACCCAGCAGTCGCGGCCCAAGCCGTCGAGCACTACGGCCTAAACACCACAGAGACGGGGCCGTGGACCCGTTGACGAACGTCGAGACCACGATCAGCACGCTTGACCAACTGCGGTCGTTGTATCGCAAACCAGGCGCCAGAGCTGCCAACAAGAAGGGCGCCGCGATCGACGATCAGACTCGCCGCTTCCTGTCACTCTCACCCCTGTGCCTCCTCGCTACAAGTAGCGCGGCAGGAGCATGCGATGTGTCACCCCGCGGCGGTCCACCTGGCATGGTCAGGGTTCTCGACGACACCCATATCGCTATCCCCGACCTCAACGGCAACAACATCCTCGATTCGCTGGCCAACATCATCGACAACCCTCACGCCGGTCTCATCTGTCTCATTCCAGGGCTCGACGAGACCGTTCGGTTTGACGGCGCAGCCAGCCTGTCCACTAACCCGGAGATACTGGGGTTGTGGGACGACGAACTCCGCACGCCGAAGCTCGCCATCGTGATCGAAGTGCGAGCGCTCTTCATTCACTGTGCGAAGGCGTTCCGTCGCTCCCATCTGTGGGAACCCGAGTCGTGGCTAGACGCCTCGGCGTTACCCGACATCTGCGATGTGTACATCGGACAGACGGGATACAACGGGTCTGCCACCGAGATGCGCGACATGCTTGATCAGAGCTACGTCAATGACCTCGCCGCAGACAAGCCGCTCACCCCATAGGTGGCAATCCAGTTCAACGACGATCCGCACGAGCTCATCAATACCAATCGCACCGCGTTTCTTGTCGCCATGCTGCTCGATCAACAGGTTCCGATTACGTGGGCCTTTGCTGGTCCTCAGCGGCTTGTCGATCGGCTCGGAATCGACTTCCAACCTGCTGCGATTGCGGCGCTCGATGAGGAGGTGCTACTCGCTGCTGCGGCACAGAAACCTGCTGTTCACCGCTACCACAAGACCATGGCCCGACGACTCCGAGCGCTCTGCGACTTCATAGTCGAGCACTACGACGGCGACACCGATGCGCTGCTTGCGACCACAGACGGCGCCGAACTCTTCAGAAGACTCAGCGAGCTGCCAGGGTTTGGCGAAGAGAAGGTCAAGATAACGATCGCGGCGTTGGTGAAACGATTCGGCGCTGAGGTGATCGGTTGGGAGACTGCGGCTGCTCCGTTCAGCGACGACCAACCCCGTTCAGTCGCCGATATCGGATGCGCCGATGACTTCGCTCTGGTGAAGGCCTGGAAGAAATCTCAGCGCGAAGCCGGCCTGTCAAAACAAGACGCGACTGCAAAATAGCGGCGGTGATTTTGCCCGAAAACACCCCCGAAAAGCGGCCACTGCCGCTCACTTCGTTCGCTAACCGCCTTTGCTCGCTGGAAGCTCGCAAACGCGACAGCTATTGGCAGAAGAACACGCGTCAGGTTTGTTCGTGGCGGGATCGCTCGAGCCAGCCAAGAAGAATTGCTAGGGCCCGGGGGTCGTAGCGGAGCTGATGCCCGGCCCACGGGATGATGCGCAACTCTGCGCTGCCGTGCGCGTCGGCAACCATCCGAGCGTCGAACTGCGGAACGACCTCATCTTCAGAACCGTGCAACACCAGGAGACGTCGGTCAGCGAGTCGCTCGGCCGATTCTGAGGCGCGGAATCGTTTGAGCTCAGCTTTCCAGGCGCCAAAGTCACTGGGATAGGTTGGCGTCTTGATCGCCCCAACGGCGTGTGCGTGCGACAACAATCGTTCTGGGTTCGAGGCCCAGTCGTCGAAGTCGGCGGGAGCTCCTGCGGTCGCAGCGCCTGCGACCCGGCTGTCACCCGCGGCGGCAGAGAGCCCGATCGCTCCCCCAGTACCAAATCCAGCAACCCAGACTCGGTCTGTATTCAGCTCGGCGCACAGATAGTCGATGGCGGCCGAGGCGTCGGCCGCCCAGCCGCCGAGCGAGAAGTCGCCGGTGGAGGTTCCGCAACCGCGAAACCGGATCGACAACACCGCCCACTGCATCTCGGTCGCAAGCCGCTGCCCGAGCTCGGGCAAGTCTTTGCCAATATGCTCGGACCGGATCGCGGTGGATGGAAAGCCGTGCAACAGCACTAGACCCGGACCGTCTTCGGTCTGGTTGGGTCTCGCGAGAAACCCCTCGAGTTCTACTCCATCAGTTGACGAAACCCGAACCTCGGTCAGCGCCCTACTCCTGGTAGAGCCGGAAGCCGCGATTGCGGGCCTCGACAGCAGTGTCAGGCCCGAAGCACAGGTAGGTTCCTGCGTCCATCAGCTCGTTGATGAGTGACTCGTCGACGAGGTTGTCGACGTCGTATACGACGAGGTTTCGCTTGTCGCCGACAAACTGATGATGTTGAAACTTCAGTGGGCGTTCCATTGGGCTAGAGAATAGCCGCATCGGTACGCCGAGCGCGAAACTGACCGAGGTCGACGACCCCGGTCAGTTCCAATTACTACTGGAGACCCACACCATCATTTGCGCCGATCGGGACAGGTTCGACAGATCGTGTGGGGGTGACTGGACTGTATTGCCAGCGTCCCAGCTGCTCGCTTAGCGACCAGCCACCTCCAAGGTCCCGTTCATTTTGTGAATCAGTTGGACCACCACCTTCCTCTTGTGCCGACCAGTGTGCCACACGGCACTGGCCTTGCCTAGTCATTATTCGATCGACGGCAAATCGTCAGGTCCAGAGGAGAGAAGAGGTAAGTCATCGAGGTCTGCCTGCATAACCGCCGGGTCTTCCTGGTGGATTGCCCCCATCGTTTGGAGGTACTCGGAGTGAGCCCGAATGACCGCGACCACATGGGTCGGATCGGCCTTGATGCTCGACACAGTCAGTCGCTCCATCACATACTCGAGCGCATCAAATTCCTCAAAGACGATTGGCCCGTCTGGGTCGCCTTCAGGGGCGAAGTGAAACGCCTGGATCCACTCCAGATGGAGTCGGAGCAAAATGCGCATGTCGTCGTAGGAAAGGACCGAGCTCACCGAGACAGGCACCGCTTCGGCGCAGAATTCGATTGCCTCGTGCACGTCGACGACGATCTGGGCCGGCATCGAGGCGGTCTTTGCTACTCCTGAGCCGACGAACACCAAGCCAATGACAACGACAGCGATAGCAGTGGCGATGAGGATGACGTACTCCATGGCCAAACCCTAACGAAACTCAGCTTGCAAAACCTCAGCGCTCAAACAGCGAAGGGTCCCCCGCCGAAGCGGAGGACCCTGGTTTTCAGAAGTAACCGTGTTCAGAACAAACGGTCAGTTACAGACCGCTCTCTTTACAAACCAATGCGCTGGGCGAGCAGCTCACGATGGTAGGCGGGATCGCCGAACATCAGCTCGGAGCTCTTGGCCCGCTTGAAGTAGAGGTGGGCCGGATGCTCCCAGGTGAAGCCAATGCCACCGTGGATCTGGATGTTCTCGGCCGCGGCGTGGAAATAAGCCTCGGAGCAGTACGCCTTGGCCAAGCTGGCAACTGAAGGAAGTTCGTCGTTGAGCTCGGCTGCGCACCACAGTCCGTAGTACGCCGCTGACTTCGCTGACTCAACCTCGAGCAGCATGTCAGCACACTTATGCTTGATGGCCTGGAACGAACCGATCGGGCGACCGAACTGGACGCGGTCTTTGGCGTATTGCACTGCCATTTCGAGCACGAACTGGGCACCGCCAACCTGCTCGGCGGCAAGGGCCACGGCGGCAAGGTCGAGCACGGTGGTAAGCGTGTCCCAGCCTCCCCCATCGGTGCCGATGAGTGTGCCCTGAGCTCCGTCGAGCACGATCTTGGCCTGCTTGCGGGTCTGGTCCATGGTGGAGAGCAGAGTTGTGCTCACACCATCGGCTGCCGCGTCGACCGCATAGAGGCTGATACCAGCGGCGCTACGAGCAGCGACGATGAGAAGGTTGGCCGAGGCACCGTCGATGACAAAGCTCTTGGTGCCCGTGATCTTGCCGTCGGCGTCGGCCGTTGCGGTGACTGCTGCTTCGTCCCACTTACCGTTCTCTTCGGTGTAGGCGAGCGTTGCGATGGTCTCGCCCGAAGCAATGCCAGGAAGGTAGGCAGCCTTCGCCGCCTCGTCACCAGAATGGAGCACAGCGAGTGAGGCGACTACGCCAGAGAAAAATGGAGCGCACAGCAACGCACGGCCCATTTCTTCAAGCACAACGCCGAGTTCGACGAAAGTGAACCCCTGTCCACCGAACTCCTCGGGGATGATGAGGCTCTGCAGCCCCATTTGTTCTGCCATCTGTGACCAGACCTTTTGGTCATAGCCGTTGTCGGTCTCCATGAGTTCGCGCACTGCGCTCTCTGGCGACTTGTCAGCGAGAAATGAGCGAACGAATTCGCGGAGCTGTTCTTGTTCTTCGGTGAATGCAAAGTTCATGAAGAGCAGTCAATCAGTTCCCGGATTGTTTGCCAAATCAGATTGTGTACTCTCCAGTACACACCTGCTCCTGATGGACTACTCTGCTGGCATGCTCCGTACTCCCACCACGCAACCCATTGGCGTTCGTGACCTTCGCCAGAACTTGGCCGCTTTGATTCGACGTGCAAACGGCGGCGAGCGGGTCGTCGTCACCATCGACGGTCAACCAGTCGCCCAACTCGGACCAATTACTCCCGACCGGGGAACGGTCAGCCTTTGGGACCTTGCCAGCGCTGGTCTCGTCGAGCCGCCCCACCGCCATGATCGCCCGACACCGCCTGAGCCGCTGCCGCTCCCCGCCGACGTCCGAGCCGAGCGATTGATGGAACAGGTCCGCGGCCGATGACCATCATGTTGGACAGCTCCGCTCTACTTCGTCGGTACGTCGCTGACGCCGGTCGACCGCTCGTTCTTGAGGCGATGGCCGAGCACGACGAGTGGGTCGTCTCGGCGCTGGCTCGAAGCGAGATCGAACTCGCCATACGACATGGCGCACCGGGGCCACGGGCCCTGGTGTCGCTCTGGTCTGTGGTCCGCGATGACTGGGAAGCCTTCTGGCAGATCCCCGTCGATTCCCGGTGCCTCCGGAGAGCGACGGAGATTGGAGCGGAGTACGGACTCGCCATCATCGACGCACTCAGCCTGGCTTCGGCCGACCGCCTCCCCCGTCCGTTGTCATTCTGTACCTTCGCCAGACAGCAGATTCCAGCCGCCGCTGACCTTGGCTTCTCCATTGTCAGTCCGTATGACGGAAGTTGACTCCCCGATTGTCACATTGTGACATCTGTTCTATGTTCTAAGCGATCCTGTAAAAACGCGTGGTACGGTTCTGCGAAATCTACAGCGAGGAAACTGGGTATGGCAAAGGGCGATCCGCTGGTCGTAATGGCGGGCATCAACAAGTGGTACGGCGACATGCACGCCCTCAAGCAGATCGACCTTACGATCCATGAGGGAGAGGTCGTCGTGGTGATTGGCCCTTCCGGTTCCGGGAAATCCACGCTCATCCGCACCATCAACCGCCTCGAACCCATTCAAGAGGGCGAGATCCGTATCGATGGCCAACTTCTTCCCGAAGAAGGAAAAGACCTTGCGAAACTTCGGGCCGACGTCGGCATGGTGTTCCAGTCGTTCAATCTCTTCGCCCACAAGACCATTCT